>Ga0315536_1000412_pt1 | contig 21574 bp, 19 predicted proteins | sample SalMarSW160230MG_FD_203093 | JGI IMG/M metagenome (GOLD analysis project Ga0315536, IMG submission 203093) | Salt marsh sediment microbial communities from the Plum Island Ecosystem LTER, Massachusetts, United States - Salt Marsh Sediment SW1602-30 ...
TTTTTGCCGGTTTCGGGGATATCCAGACGGTACCCCTGCCCCCGGAGGGTTTTTAAATACCTCGGCGAGGAAGGATCCGGTTCCAGTATTTGCCGCAACCAGGAAATATGCACATCAAGCGTGCGTGTGTCTCCAGTGTAATCCGTATCCCACACGGCCTTGATGAGAAATTTTCTGGTTAACAGGATCCCGGGGTGGCGAAGGAAAACCTCAAGCAGCTGAGCCTCCTTCGGAGTGACCTGATCCTCTCTGCCGCCGCAGGAAATTTTCCTCTGTTTGGTGTTGATTCGGATCGGCCCGGCTTGGATCGAACTTTCCTCATCGCTGGGCAGCTGGCGCTGGACAGCGTTCAGCAGTTTACGCGGTGTGAAAGGCGGGACAAGGACGGATTGGGCGCCGATTTCTTCCGGGTCGGATAGTATTGCGCGTGTGATCAGGACAATGGGACAGTTGCCGACTTCCTTGCGCAAATGCCGGCACAGGCGAATCCCCGAAGTACGAAGGGAAGTCGCGTCGAGCACAATCACATCCGGTTTGGTTGCACGTGCGCGATCGGCCGCTTTACGCGGTGAATTCTCAACAAAAAGGGCAAAACCCTTTTTCAATAATGCCGAGCTGTGCGATGGGACAGTCGTGCGGTCCGATTCAATTAGAAGAACTTTGGCAGGAGTCATAGTGATATGATTGGTTTTGCCGGAAGTGAAAAACCTCATCGGTTGACGATCGAACCGCAGAGGTAAGTGCGACCGCATAGTCATTATATCGCTGATTGGCAAAGCGGCGCAAGCGGACGGCGCCACAACCATCATCCGATCGTCCGCGTCGCACCGATACGATTATATGGCCGTTGAGATTCCCACTTTGATCTTTGCCGGACCGGTCCAGATGGAATATTTTCTGCTGCCGGACGGTACCAGCCATTTCCTGCTTCCAGGCGGCCCGGCGCTGTACGCCGCTGCGGGAGCCAGACCGTGGACCCGGGACGGGATCGGCCTTGTGGCACGCGTGGGCAAAAATATTTCATCGCAAACACTTCGTACGATCCAAAGCCGGGGAATTGATACCTCCGGTGTCCGGATCCTCCCCGAAGGCGCGCCCAGCCTCGGGTTTCATTATTTTGAAACATGGGACCAACACATCGATTGGAATCCGGTAAAGCATTTTGCCAAATATCATCTACCGTGTCCGGATGAATTGCTGGATTACGTTTCCCCTTCCCGCTCTGAAAAAACCATCCATCCCTTTCCCGTATCCGCCGTCCGTAGTGAAGACTTGCCGACGCACTATCTGCACGCGCGCGCGGCGCACATCACCCCCTGCCATTATCAAAGCCAGGTCACTTTGTCGGTTACACTGCGCCGGCACGGGGTCGGGGTTCTTTTACTTTCACCGCCGGATGGATTGCTCCATCCAGCATTTCGCCCCCAGATGCGTGAATTGCTGCACGGGATTGACCTGCTCTTTGCCCGTGAATCCTCCCTGCGGACCTTCGTCGGCCGGGAGGATGCGGATGCCATCGCGCTCTCGGAGTATATTTCGCGATGGGGGCCGAAGATCATCCTTCTCCAGCGGGAATATCAGGGCGTCCATGTTTATGATGCGGATTCCCGCCAGGCGCATTTCATTCCGTTCTATCCGATGGACATGATAAATCCGCTCGCCATCGGGGATTCCTTCTGCGGCGGATTCCTCGTGACGTGGCGGTCGACCTATAACCCGGTGGAATCCGCACTTGTCGGCTGCATCTCCGCCTCGCTGGCGATGGAGGGGCTCGGCGGGTTGTATGCTTTGGAGCGGAATCCCGGTTTGGCGGAGGCGCGGCTGGCTTCCCTCCGCCAGTCGATCCATCCGTAACACTTAACCAAACTTGCGCATCCGGCGGATGGTGCTATACTCCCGCGCGATTGCGCCAACCATGAAGACGCCGGTTCTGGTGTTGAATGCAAACTTTCAACCGCTCCACGTGTGCGACACGCGGAGGGCTTTGCATCTGATCATCGGGGGAAAAGCCCGGCTTGTGGCCAACGGGCGCGGCGAGATCCGCACCGTCCGGATGTCGTACCCGATCCCTTCCGTCATCCAACTTCAAAAAATGATCCATCCACCGCGCCCGTACCCGCACCTTTCGAAACGGGAAGTATTCCGTCGGGACGATTACACCTGCCAGTATTGCGGACGGCAGACGATGCACCTGACCGTTGATCACGTCCTGCCCCGGTTCCGCGGCGGAGCGCACGTCTGGAGCAATCTGGTCGCTGCCTGTCCGCCGTGCAACCGGAAAAAAGGCGGCCGGTTGCCCGAAGAAGTCCACATGCGTCTGAAACGCACCCCCAAGGAACCTCCGTCTTCAGCGTTGTACCTGTTCGGACATTATTTAATGGAAAATGGTGAATGGCGTTCGTATCTGGAGGGGTGGTAGAAATAAGACACGAGACCGACGCGGGTTTATAGACCACGTCGGTCTATAAAAACAAAAAGCCGCCTCACCGGCAGCTTTTTGTTATCTTATCCATATGTCACTATTTCTCTATTTCCCTTTTTTGGCCATCTTTTCGGCAACCACAGCATGGGCCGCGGCCAGCCGGGCGATCGGGACCCGGAAGGGTGAGCAGGATACATAGTTCAACCCGATCTTGTGACAGAAGTTAATGGATTTCGGATCGCCGCCGTGTTCTCCGCATATCCCAACATCGAGCGTCTTGCGGGTGGCGCGGCCGTCGCGTACGGCCATGTCCATAAGTTTTCCAACCCCGTCTTCATCGATCGAGGCAAACGGATTCTCCGGAAGGATCTTCTTGTCGATGTATTCGATCAGGAAGCCCTTTTCGGCGTCGTCGCGCGAGATGCCAAAGGTCATCTGGGTCAGATCGTTGGTGCCAAACGAGAAGAATTGGGCCATTTCCGCGATCTGTCCGGCGGTCAGCGCGGCGCGCGGAATCTCGATCATGGTTCCGAACTGGTAATCGATTTTGATTCCCTGTTCTTCCATAACCTTGCGGGCTTCATCCTCGAGCGCCGTTTGCTGAACCTTCAACTCGTTGACGTGCGACGTCAGTGGGATCATGATCTTGGGATGCACGTCGATCCCTTCCTTGGCGCACTGGCATGCGGCTTCGAAGATCGCGCGTACCTGCATGCGGGTCAGTTCGGGAATATGGATGCCCAGGCGGACGCCGCGCAACCCAAGCATCGGATTCGCTTCATGCAGGCCTTCCACCGCCGTCAGCAGCTTTTCCTTTTCCTTCAGCAATACGGGATCGTTGCCCTTAATCCGCAGCTCGATCACTTCCTGCAGCAGCGTGGTCTGGGAGGGCAGGAACTCATGCATCGGCGGGTCGATCAGGCGGATGGTAACCGGCAATCCATCCATCGCGCGGAACAGGCCGTCAAAATCGCTGCGTTGGAAGGGGAGAATCTTGTCGAGCTCGCCCTTGCGCTCTACGGTGGATTTGGCGAGGATCATCTTCTGAACAATCGGCAGCCGTTCCGTCTCGAAGAACATATGCTCGGTTCGGCAAAGCCCGATCCCTTCGGCGCCGAAGGTTCGAGCGCGGCGTGCATCACGCGGGTAATCTGCATTGGCCCAGATCCCAAGTTTGCGGATGCCGTCCGCCCAGGAAAGCAGCTTAAGCAAGTACGGTTCGTCGAAGGAAGGTTCGGCGGTCTTGATTTTTCCGGAGAAGATCTCCCCGGTTGTGCCGTCGAGCGAAATCCAATCCCCTTCGTGGTACACCTTGCCGGCCACGGTGAACTGGCGGCGTTCGACATCCACGTCCATCGTTGCCACACCGACCACGGCCGGGATGCCGAACTGACGGGCGACCAGTGCGGCGTGCGAGGTGCGGCCGCCGCGGCTGGTGAGAATGCCTTTGGCGGCAAGCATACCGTGCACGTCGTTAGGGGTCGTTTCCGGGCGGACCATGATGACGGCCTTTTTATCTTCTTTGGACCATTTTTCCGCGGTATCGGCGTCGAATGTGATCTGGCCGACGGCCGCACCCGGGGAAACGTTCAGGCCTTTGGCGATCTGGTCGCCGCGCGAGGAGGCATATTTCTTCTCAGCGATGTCGAACTGGGGGTGCAGGTAGAAATCGACATGCTCGGGTTGGACACGCCAGACCGCTTCTTGCTTGGTGATCAGTTTTTCCTCGGCCAGGTCCACGGCGATCCGGATCGCGGCCTGGGCGGTACGCTTGGCATTGCGGGTCTGGAGCATCCACAGTTTGCCGCGCTCGACGGTGAATTCGATATCCTGCGTCTCATGGTAATATTTTTCAAGTCGTTTGCCGTATTTTTCCAGCTCGGCGTACATCTTCGGCATGACGGTCTTCATCTCGGCGATGGGCATGGTTTGCCGCGAGCCTGAGACGACATCTTCCCCCTGGGCGTTTATCAGGAAATCTCCTTCGATCACCTTTGTGCCGTCGGAGACGTTACGGGTGGTCAGCACGCCCGTGCCGCTTTCCTCGCCCATGTTCCCGAACACCATGGTGACGATATTGACCGCCGTGCCAAGATCATGGGCGATTTTGGCCGCGTTGCGGTAATCCACCGCGCGCTTCCCGTTCCAGGATTTAAAAACCGCCTCGGTCGCCAGTTTCAGCTGCTCCATTGGATCGTTCGGGAATTCGTGTCCGGTTTTCTGAACGACGATCTTCTTGAATTCCGCCGTGATGGCCTTAAGATCTTCTACCGGCAATTCGGGGTCGCTGGCGACGTTCCGTGTGTGACGGTAGGACTCGAGCACCTTCTCGAAATCATCCTTTGATACGCCCATCACCACCGAGGAGAACATCTGCACCAGCCGGCGGTAGGCGTCGTAAACGAAGCGTTCGTTCTTGGTCAGGGCGGTCATTCCTTCCGCGGTTTCGTCGTTCAATCCGATATTGAGGACCGTGTCCATCATTCCGGGCATGGAGAATTTCGCACCGGAGCGGCAGGAGACAAGCAGCGGATTCTTCGGATCCCCGAATTTCTTCCCGGTTTGCTTCTCCACCTGACGCATCGCGGCCACTTCCTGATTCCACATCCCGGAAGGGAACTTCTCACCGGCCGCGAGGTAGGCGTTGCAGGCTTCCGTCGTGACGGTAAAGCCGGGTGGAACCGGCAGTCCGCCGCGGTTCATATCCGCCAGTCCGGCGCCTTTACCACCCAGCAGGGCGCGTACACCCTCCCAGGATTTGGCGTACTTCTCGGCTTGGGCTACTTCACTGAAAAGATATACCCACTTCCGGGTTTTGGCGGTGGACGAAGAGGTTTTCTTCGCACGCTTGACAGTCGGGACCTTCTTTTTTGCTGCAGACATTCTGAATTGCTCCTTTCGGGAGATTGAAATTATAGGTTCGTAACAGCCAATAATTTTACCACGGCGGAGAAAAAAGCCTTCTTGAAGCTGGTTGGGATCATCCTGCCTGCGCCTGCGCTTACAGAACGTTCCAGTTCGAATCGGGTTTCACCGTGGGAATGCATTGCCCAGCGAGTGTTTTTTTAGCGGTCCGCCAGAAGAATCTGAGATGTTTTGGTACGTGTTTGTTATGGATTCCGATAAAGATCACGCCGGGATGCCGAGAATATTCTGCCGGCGTGCACTTAGCCGGCATCGAGATGTTGTAAAAGGTCAGAGATGTGTTGAAACGAGTTTATTCCTAGATCCCGGCCATGGCCGCACCGGGATGACAATAGTCTCGTTGTTCGTCATGTCCGCATGGTTTAAGCTGGAATCCAGGGGCTTAATTTTTCTTTGAGTATTGTTGTGTTTTTATCAGTCATGGATTCCCGCTAAGGTCACACCGCTGCGCAGTGCAGGCGCGGGAATGACAATCGTCATAAAACGGTTTTTTACTCCGCTTCTTTCAGATCTTTCATCCCATACGCCCCCGCCTTTAGTACTTTTAGCGAAAGCAGCGCGCACTTCAAACGGATCGGGCTAAGTTCGATTCCCAGCAGATCCAGGATATCCTCTTTGGAAAGCGCGCGGACTTCCTCAAGCGGCTTGCCTTCGATATACTCGGCCAGCAGATCTGCGGATGCCTGCGAAATGGCGCAGCCGTCACCTGAAAAAGCCGCCTGGGTGATCTTTCCGTCCGGGCCGACGCGCAGATCGATCCGCAGCCGGTCGCCGCAGAGCGGGTTTTCGTCCTCAAAGGTGATATCGTGCGGCTCGAGCACACCTCGTTTAAGCGGATGCTTGTATCGGTCGATGATTTGCTGGCGGTAGAGATCGTCCACGTCTGCCTCAAGCGAAAAGCGCGCGCGTTTTCTGCAAACCTTCTGCCAACGCGTCGATTTCCTCAAATGTGGTGTACAGGTAAAACGAAGCCCGGGTGGTCGCGGAAAGACCAAGTTTGGTATGCAGCGGCATGGCGCAATGGTGCCCGGCGCGTACGGCGATCCCGTAGGAATCGAGGATCTGCGCGATATCGTGCGGATGGATGCCTTCCAGCGTAAAGGAGACCAGCCCTCCCCGTTTGGAAGGTTCAGGCCCGAGTACCGTCACACCGGGGATCTCTCGTAGGGATTCCATCGCGTAGGCCGCGAGGGCCTTTTCGTGCCGGTGAATGGCATCGAATCCTATCGCGTTTAAATAATCGATTGCCGCCCCCCAGCCTACCGCCTCGGCGATGGCCGGCGTGCCCGCTTCGAAGTTATGGGGCAGGTCGTTCGGTTCGAACGACCGCCAATCGACCTTGCGGATCATATCGCCCCCGCCAAGGAACGGCGGCATGGCGTGTAGGATTTCGACCTTCCCGTATAAAGCTCCGATCCCGGTTGGACCGCACATTTTGTGAGCCGAGAGTGCCAGGAAGTCCGCATCCAGATCATGCACATCGATCGCCTTATGCGGAGCGGCTTGCGCGGCATCGACCAGCACCCGGGCTCCCGCGCGGTGCGCGGAACGGGTAATGTCGCGGATCGGAACGATGGTTCCCATCACATTAGACATTTGAGTCAGCGCCACCAGTTTTGGGCCGCGGGCAAGAAGTTTTTCGCATGTGTCGAGGTCCAGTTCGCCGCTGCCGGTCATAGGAATAAAATCCAACTGCAGGTCCCTCTCTTTTGCCAGGATCTGCCAAGGCACCAGATTGCTGTGGTGTTCCAGTTCCGACAGCAGAATCCGGTCGCCCGCCTGCAGGCGGGCTCTTCCCCAGGATTGCGCCACCAGGTTGATGGCCTCAGTCGCATTGCGTGTAAAGATGAGCTCTTCGGGTTGCGCTGCGATGCAAGCGGCGACCTTCGCCCGCCCCGCTTCGTACATGGCGGTGGCTTCCTCGGCCAATGTATGAACCGCGCGGTGGATATTGGCGTTATGATTCCTGTAATACTCCGACATTGAGTCGATTACGGCGTTCGGTTTCTGTGACGTTGCTGCGGAATCGAGGTAGATCAGCGGAATTCCGGGCTTGATTTCACGTTTCAGTATCGGGAAATCGGCACGGATTCGTTGAATATCGATCAGGTATTGATTTGCGGCGGTTTCGGCTTTTATAGCTCTCATGCGCTTTCCCGTTTCCTATTTTTTCCCGCGCCGAACGGGACGGCGGGTATCCGCCGGCTTGCGTGTCCGGGAGGCGGGTATATGATTCCGCACAGCGGCGGAAGCGCCGGATTTCTGGGAGACGGCGGATCCGCGGCTTTTCTTCGCCAACCGGATTTTCACCGATCCTTTGTTGAACCACAGGATCCGGTCGGGAACCATCCATCCGTCCGTCAGGTAGACGTCGTTGCGAAACTGGATCGCCGTCATCCGGTCGTCGGCATGCACCACGACTCCTTCGACCCAGTCACGCACCCTTCGTCCGCTGTGCTTGTGATCGCAAAACACTTCAACGATATCTCCGATGTAAACCGCTACGTAGGTCATGAATGTGCTCCCTGTGCGTCCGGCTCCGCCTGCTTCCGGACGGATTCTTTCATCTGAAGATGCCCTGCTTCCATTGTCTTCATTTTAGCCCCCACGGCAAGATGTACCCGCTGCCGGATTTCCTCCTCCGGAACCCGTCTCAACACCCCTTCCAGGAACCCTTCGACCAGCAACGCTTTGGATTCTTCCTCCGGTATTCCTCTGGAGCGGATATAGAAGAGCTCTTCCTGGTCCAATCCGCCGATCGAAACGCCGTGGGTACAACGCACATCATCCGAGAGGATCTCCAAGCCCGGTAATGCTTCCGCTTTGGCCCGGTCCGAAAGGATCAGAATCCGGTTCCCCTGGTATCCGTCGGCGCCGGCGGCGTCGGGTTCCACCCGGATCATGCCGCTCGCGTGGGATTGCGCGGCGCCTAGCAGCACCCCCTTGCTCAGTAGATCGGAGCTGGTTTTCGGGGCAAGGTGATTTTGCGCGGTGGAACTGTCCGCCCGCTGGTCTCCATCCAGCACGTGCAGCCCGGACCATTGCGCGGCAGCGCCCTGCTCCGTTAAATCCATTGTGGTAAATACCTTGGTGGATTGGGCGCCGTAGTTGGCATTGCCCCAGATCAGCCGGCCATCCCTATGCACGACCGCCTTTTCGTGCGCGACGCGGACGACATTTCCCCCCCACGCCTGGGTCATAAAGAAGCGCAGGGTGGCACCGGGCCGAACGATCAACTCCACAACATCCAACCGCGCGGCATGCACCGAGCGATCAGGCGAAGCCACCTCGTGCAGCAGACTTACCTCCGCATCCTCCTCGAGGTTTACCAGAAGCCGCCAGGCGCGCAAGCCCTCGCCGGAGGACCACAGGAGCGATTGCAGCGGTCTGTCGATCCGGATCCCCTTTGGGATGTGCAGCAGGAAGCCGCTGTCGAAGATGATTGATGTTAATGCGGTGAACACATCCACCGTGGAAGGGATCACGCTTCCCATCAGGTCGCGCACGAGATCCGGATGATCCCGGACCGCTTGGGAGAATGGCATAAAGATCACGCCCGAGCGGGAAAGCTCTTCGTCCAATGTTGCGGTATGCACGCCCCGGTCTTCCAGCACCAATTTCCCGGCGGTCCGCGCGCCGGCCACAGGCTTCAGCCAGGAAGCCGGAATGCGTTTGGCCTTCCCGGAAACCGCCAACGCGTCCAGATCCAATTCGGAATACGGGAACTGCGACAACTCCGTGCGGCGCCAGGCTTCGTCGGTTGGCGAGGGCATGTTCATCCGCCGGTAGTGCTCAAACGCCGCCCGGCGCGAATCCACCATCCATCCGGGTTCTCCCGTTTCGCGGCCGATGGCTTCCACCTGAATGTCGGTCAGAGCCGGCGGTTTGACCGCAATCGTATCGCTGCTACCCGATGCCCGTTCTGATTTTCGCGCCATGGCTCGCCTAACCCACCGATCCGCTCATTTGCATTTGAACAAGGCGGTTCATTTCGATCGCATATTCCATCGGGAGTTCCTTGACCAACGGTTCGATAAAACCTGAGACCACCATGGTAACGGCTTCCTCTTCGGTAAGTCCGCGGCTGCGAAGGTAGAAGAGCTGCTCCTGGCCGATCTTGCTGACCGTCGCCTCGTGCCCGATGTCCACCCGCGCTTCCTCGGTGAGGATCGTCGGATACGTATCCGTCCGGGCATCCGAGTCCAGAAGCAGTGCATCGCACACCACCTTGGATTTGGAACCCGCCGCGCCGTGAAGGATCCTCACCAAACCGCGATAGGACGACCGCCCGCCGGCTTTGCTGATCGATTTGGAGGTGATCTTGCTGCTCGTCCCCGGGGCGAGGTGGATCATTTTTCCGCCGGCATCCTGGTGCTGCCCTTGGCCGGCAAACGCCATGGAGAGAATCTCCCCATGCGCGCCTTTTCCCTGCAGGATACAGGTCGGGTACTTCATTGTCAGCCGGCTGCCGAGGTTGGAATCCACCCACTCCATGACCGCATCTTCCCCGACCAGCGCGCGCTGGGTGACCAGGTTGTACACATTGGTGGACCAATTCTGGATCGTCGTATAGCGCATACGTGCGCCCCGCCGCACGATGATTTCGATCACGCCGCTGTGCAGCGAATCCCTGGTATACACCGGCGCCGTGCATCCCTCGACATAATGGACGGAAGCGCCTTCATCGACAAGGATCAGCGTCCGCTCAAACTGACCCACGCCCTGGGCGTTTAACCGGAAGTACGCCTGGAGCGGCAGATCCACGTGTACTCCCGGCGGAACATAGACAAAGGATCCGCCGGACCAGAAGGCCGTATTGAGCGCGGCGAATTTATTATCGGTATGCGGCACCACCGTGCCGAAAAATTCCTTGAAAACGTCCGGGTGTTTTTTCAAGCCTTCATCGCTGGAGAGAAAGATCACTCCCTTTTTTTCCAGTGCCTGTTGAACGTTGTGATACACCATTTCGGATTCATACTGCGCGCCGACTCCGGCCAGCAGCTTGCGCTCGGCTTCGGGGATGCCCAAGCGGTCGAAGGTTCGCTTGATCGCTTCCGGCACTTCATCCCACGACACCTGCGTGCGGTCGCTCGGGCGGATGTAGAAAGTAATGTCGTTGAAATTCAGATCTGCGAGATTGCCGCCCCAGGTGGGCATCGGCCGCGCGAGAAAATGGTCGAACGCCTCCAGACGGAGCTTGCGCATCCAGTCCGGCTCGTTCTTCTGGGCGGATATCTCCTCGATTTCCTCCCGGTGTAACCCCGGACGCGAGCGGTAGAGGTACTCCTCTGGATCGCGGAACCCGTACGGATACTCGCCGGGACCTTCCCACTGCGGTTTCCCGTTCGGCGTCATATCAGCTCTTTCCCCCTCCGGCGGCAGCGTACTTTTCGCGGATCCAATCGTAGCCCTGCTCTTCCAAACGCACAGCCAGATCCGCGCCGCCGGATTCTACAATCCGTCCATCGAACATCACGTGCACGAATTGCGGTTTAATGTAATTGAGGATCCGCTGGTAATGGGTGATCACCAGCACGCCCAGATCAGGTCCGGAGATGGCATCCACGCCGCCGGCGACGATCCGCAGGGCGTCGATATCGAGTCCGGAATCCGTTTCATCCAAGACGGCGAATTTGGGCAACAGAACCGCCAGTTGAAGCACCTCGACCCGCTTTTTTTCGCCGCCGGAAAATCCGTCGTTTAAATACCGGCCGGCAAATTCGACCGGAATCTGCAGCATCTCAAGCTTGGCCTTTAACATTTTTCGAAATTCCGGAACGGGTATCCCCTTATCCTGCGGATCCAGCGCCCTGCGCCGCGCGTTGATCGCAGTGCGCAGAAAATTCGCGACCGAGACACCCGGGATGGCCACCGGGTATTGAAAAGCAAGGAACAAGCCCAGCCTAGCCCTTTCATCCGTCGTCAGCGCGAGGATATTGGTTCCATCAAGAAGGATTTTTCCGCTCGTTACGGTATAGCCGGGATGGCCCATCAGCGCATAGGCCAATGTGGATTTTCCGGTTCCGTTCGGCCCCATTAGCGCATGCACTTCACCCTGATGGATGTCAAGGCTGACGCCTTTAAGTAGGGGCTTTTCTCCGATACTTACGTGCAAATCCTGTATTTCAAGAAGACTAGGCATGGAGACCTCATTAAATTCGATTGAGTATAGCATTTTTATCGCTAGATAGTCAATATATTATATATTTATATTATATATTGACTAATTATAATATTATCAATAGAATAGCTAAAATGAACGCTTCTGGAGCGGAACCAACGAAAGAAAGGATTTTTCAGACCTTGCGGACTCAGGGACAGATGACGGTCTCTGAACTGTCGTCTGCGGTCGAGATCACCCCGATAGCCGTGCGTCATCACCTGACGGCATTACAGGCGGAGGGGATGATCGAAGTCCGCGAGGAACGGCATGGCGTCGGCCGGCCCCGCCAGATCTATAAATTAACCCCGATCGCTCTTGACCGGGACACTTCCCGGTATTTTCAATTCACCACCCTGCTTCTGGATCAGTTGAAGGTGCACCTCCCTCCGGATGTGGTGGAAAACATTCTTATGGAGGTCGCCTCCAGCATGGCGGGAGAATGGAAAACGGAACTGGATTTACTTCCATTGCCTCGTCGTTTGGAACGCCTGGTCGAATTGCTAACCGACGAGGGATTCGTGGCGCGCGTGGAAAGCACCGGCGCCGGGCAGTATTGCCTTACCGAACTGGCCTGTCCCTATTCGCGCATAAGCCTTTCCCATCCGGAAATCTGTGCATTGGACGCATCCATGATCTCACGGGCGCTGGGCATACCGGTGGAAAGGACTTCCTGCATCCGCACCGGTTCGGATGCGTGTGTATATTCCATTACCGAAGTGGAAAAGGAATCCGAAGATGGCTGAATCCGCTGACACACCCCCCTCCAAGACACTTTGGCAAGCCGATAGATCGCATCCGCAGAAAGCGGATTCTCTGCGAAAGGCTCTGGGCGAAGTTATGGACCCGGAATTGGGATTAAGCATCATTCAATTGGGAATGATTCGCGCGGTGGAAATCCAGGAAAAAAGTGTTTCCATCCGGATGATCCTTACCACTCCCTTTTGCCCGTACGGCCCGGCCCTCATGGAAAATGCCCGTCAAAAAGCGGAGAAGGCGTTGGAATTGCCGGTGGTCATGGAAATGGGCGACGAGGCCTGGCAACAATCGATGATGGAGGAGGATACCGGCGCGGATTGGGGATTGCTGTATTAAGGGAGATCCGTTTTGTGTCTTCGTGTCTTAGTGGTTTTATTTGGCTTTATGTGAAAATTTAATAAGAGAAACTGACATTATTTTTTAAAAAGTTTTGCTAGGGGGTTGAAATAATAAAAAATAAAACGAAGACACAAAGACACGATGTATAATTATGGTTACATAGGCACAAAAAGGAGGTTAACATGCCCATTCCCCTGACCTCTTCCGCATTTTCCGAGGGTGCGGCGATTCCCCGACGGCACGCCTGTAACGGCGAAAATCTTTCCCCCGCCCTCGCATGGACAAAATCCCCGATGGCGGTTAAATGCTACGCCTTGACGGTGGAGGATCCGGATGCGCCTTCCGGTACTTTTGTGCACTGGGTCCTGTTTAATATTTACCCCGATCGGACCGACCTCCCCGAAGGCATTACGGTAAAACCAGACGTTCCCGGTATCGGATGCCAGGGAATCAACGACGCCCTAACCCATGGGTATTACGGCCCATGCCCGCCTCCGGGGAAGCCTCACCGTTATTATTTTAAACTTTTCGCCATTGACCGGATCCTGGATCTGCCCGGTGATTGTACTGCCGGTCAACTACGGCAGGTGATGCAGAGCCACCTGTTGGATTCGGGTTCGCTGATGGGGACCTACCACCGGTAACCCGATGACCGATCCGTTTAAAAACGCATTCTTCGTTTCCTCGCGCACCGCTCAACAATTCATCGACATCACCGGACAGGTGCAAACGCAGGTAGACCGCAGCGGCGTAAAAAGCGGCCTGTGTTTCCTGTTTCTTCCACATACGACCGCCGCGCTGACGTTGAATGAAAACTGGGACCCCGCCGTACCCGCGGACATCCTCCACACCCTTAAGACCCAAACCGCACCCTCCTCCCCGGCGCATATGCACGCCGAGGGGAATTCCCCCGCACACGTTCGTTCCTCCCTATTGGGAGTCAGCCAGTCCGTTCTTATCGAGGACGGCCGCCTTGTCCTTGGCGCGTGGCAGGGCATATTCCTGGCGGAATTCGACGGTCCGCGCGAGCGGCATGTCATTGTGAAAATAATTGAAGGTTGAGAATCCAAGAAGGGCACATGCGTCCTAAGGTAGAGGTTTCTATCACCTATTCCTTCGTGTCTTGGTGATGAATATTGAGTTTGATTTGGGTTTTGCAGCATTCCAAAGACCATTTTGTAAACCACGAAGACCCCAAGGCACGCGGGACAAGAAAAGGGCTTCGTGCTCGTGTTCTTTGTGTTTTTTTCCATCCAGAACACTTTTTTCCAAAGCGGAGTAAGTCCCTATATATGTATTACTGCCCTTCGGGTTCTCCCCTCGTGCTCTTCGCGGATTGTAAAAAGGATTCAATCGTATCCGGCCACTGGAATGAATCCGGCAAGAAATTACTCCCGGCCGCCGGGTGCGCACGATCGCGCAGCGCCCGCCACAGACTCTCCCGATCCCCGGCGGGAATCGCCAGGTCGCCGATATCCGCAGCGTTCATCAACCGCTCGCCCGTCGTGTAGGCAAACGTCAGCCGTTTCCAGGAACGGACGGGGATGATTCGCGGAAGAGCCTCAAGCGGCCCAAGCTGCAGTTTGTAATATTCCTCCTGTGCCCGGGGATGATTCTCCTCCTCGCGGAACAGTTCCACCCGCTTTACCAATTCCACTCCCAGGACCCGCGCGGCGTAGCGGATGCTCCACTTTTCTTCCTTAAAATTCCCCGTCTGATAGAACGCGATGGCATCCACATCGACGATCTTCGGCGCAAAGCGGAGCGGGATGCGGTACCACCCGAGCAGCCGGATAACCTCGAAGTCACGGCGGTTATTGAGAACGGCGATTAATACCAGATCGATTGGATAGATCATCACTCCCCCTTGGATTCTGTCGTGTTTCTTTCCTGTGGAATTGTAATTGCAAAAATCTACTCCATCAACCTCCGGCGAATGCGCGTTGGATTCCCCAAACCCATTTTCATCGGGTTCTTTTCCCGCCGACCTCGGAAGCTACTGCCAGGCTCTGCGGAATATCATCGTTTCTTACCAGGCCGGGATTTCGACCCGGATGCCGATGGCTCCCGCACGATATACAACGGCCTGCCCTTTACCTCGTCATAAATCCGGCCGACATACTCACCTAAAATCCCCAGGCAGATCAATTGAACGCCGCCGAGAAACAAAACCGAAATCAACGTTGTGGCTTGCCCGAAGAAAGCGCCCGACCCGGAAAAACGGAGGATGATCACAATCGGAATCGAAACCGCAGATACGACCGCACATACGAACCCGACATACGTGGCCAGCTGCAGCGGGAAATAGGAAAAAGACGTGATCGCATTCAGCGCCAGCCGCATCATCTTGCTGAAGGGGTATTTGGTCTTGCCGGCATAACGGGCCTGTCGCCGATACGGAACCCCCACCTGGTGGAACCCGACCCATGATGCCATTCCGCGCAAAAAACGGTGCCGCTCCCGCATCTGCCGCATAACACTGACCACTTTTTCGTCCAACAGTCGGAAATCGCCGGTATCGAGCGGAATTTTTATATCGGTGATCTGGAATATAACCCGGTAAAACAGCTTCGCCGTCATTTCCTTGATCCAGGTTTCGCCCTCCCGCTCCGATCGCACGGCGTAGACGACCTCGTTGCCTTCCCGCCATTTCCCAATGAGTTCCGGGATCACTTCCGGCGGATCCTGCAGGTCGGCATCGATGACGATCACCGCGCGGCCCTGGGCAATATCCAACCCCGCCGTCACGGCGATCTGGTGCCCAAAATTTCTGACGAAATCGATGACCCTTACGCGTTTGTCCGCATGGGCGAATTGTTTTATAAGTTGGGGAGAAGCGTCCGTGCTTCCATCATTGATAAAAATAAATTCCCAGGTATCTCCGGCCTTGCGGGTCATTACGCTCAGCCGCCGGTGAAATTCGGTTATGCTTTCGGCTTCGTTGAATACCGGAATTACAACCGAAAAAGTCGGTTTCATGAGGTCGTTGTTCCTCCGCCGTTTGCCTGTAAGGGCGAGTATAAACCATCCAAAACCTTACCGCAACTCAAAATCCGTGATTTCTCCTTAGAATCGATCTTCCAACTGGGGTGTTAAAGCAGTAAAATCGGCGGCTGGAGGGAATGTGGCGAAACGCGTGATGGTAACGGGCTTGGGCTGCGTATGCCCGGTTGGAAATGATGTGCCGACGGCATGGCAAAATATATCCGCCGGACGGTCCGGCGTGGATTACATCACCGCCTTCGATGCCGCGTCGTATAAAACACGGATCGCGGCGGAAGTGAGAGCATTCGATCCCGCGGCCGTCCTCGGGCGGAAGGATGCCCGGCGGATGGACCGGTTTACGCAATTCGCCACCGTCGCGGCTTTGGAGGCCCTTCACGCGGCGGGCTTGTCGCTTCCCGTCCCGTCACCCGAACGCACAGGGGTAATGGTCGGAAGCGCCTTTGGCGGATTGGGCACTCTGGTGACGGAGATGGATACGCTGCACCGCAGCGGACCGAACCGCGTCAGCCCGTTTATGATTCCAATGACTCTGTCCGACAACGCCGGCGGCCAAGTGGCGATTCATGCCGGTGCGCGAGGGCCAAATCATGGCGTCGTTTCCGCATGCGCCAGCGGCACCAACGCCATCGGCGAAGCGGCGGAGATCATCCGCCGCGGAGCGGCCGATGTGATGATCGCCGGCGGCGCGGAGGCGACGATCCAGCCGATTGCCGTCGCCGGTTTTGGTGTCATGGGTACCCTATCCGAACGGAACGATCCCCCGTCCGCCGCGTCGCGCCCATTCGATAAAAACCGCAGCGGTTTCATCATCGGCGAAGGCGCGGGTATCCTTGTCCTGGAGGAGCTGGAACATGCCCGTTCACGGAAAGCCCCCATTCTGGCGGAACTCACCGGATACGGCACTACGGATGACGCCCATCACATTTCCGCCCCCCTCGAAGACGGATCGGGCGCTTCCTTGTGCATTCAGCTGGCGCTGGTTCAGGCCGGGATTGTGCCCGCCGCGGTGGATTACATCAACGCGCACGGAACGAGCACTCTTTTGAACGATAAAAGTGAAACGCGCGCGATCAAGAATGCGTTCGGCGCTTCCGCCTTTTCCGTAGCGGTCTCTTCAACCAAATCCATGACCGGCCATCTGCTGGGGGCCGCCGGCGGACTCGAAGCCGTGATCTCGGTCCTCGCCATCCGGGACGGAATCATCCCCCCGACGATCAACTACGAAACACCGGATCCGGATTGCGATCTGGATTACACGCCCAATCAATCCCGCGAAAAAACAATCAACATTGCTATGTCGAATTCCTTCGGATTTGGCGGGCACAATGCAGCCCTGGTATTCAGCCGGCTGCCGGAAGGATCCTTGTAGAGGAATCATGACGCGTAACGCGCACATCATCGGCTGGGGAATGAGCGTACCGCAGCAAATCCTGACCAACGAGGATTTGGCCGGGATGGTGGATACCAGTGACGATTGGATCCAGTCAATGACGGGGATCCGCGAGCGCCATATCGCCGGACCGCGCGAATCCACTGCCACCCTTGCGGTGGAGGCGGCCATCCAGGCGCTGATAACGGCCGGCTTGCCCGCCAGAAAACTCGACCTGATCATCGTCGCCACCAGCCTGCCGGAATTCCTTCTGCCTTCGACGGCCTGCGTCGTGCAGGATCAGCTCGGCGCCAACGACGCCGCCGCGTTCGATTTGCTGGCGGCTTGTTCCGGATTCCCCTACGCCCTCTCGGTCGCATCGCAGATGATCACCGGCGGAGCGTATTCGAACGCGCTGGTAATCGGCTCGGAAACCATGTCCCGTATGATCGATTGGAACGACCGCTCCACATGCGTCCTGTTCGGTGACGGTGCGGGTGCGGTTGTGCTTCGGGCGAGTGAAAAGCCCGGGGGAGTGCTTTCCTTTGCGCTGCATGCGGACGGTTCGGGCGGAGACCTGTTGGTGGTTCCGGCCGGGGGCAGCCAAATGCCGGCCTCGTTGGAAACGATCGAGGACAACAAGCACACCATCGTAATGAACGGAAGAGGAGTCTACCGGTTTGCAACGCGGGTGATCGTCTCCGGTATCCGCGAGGTTCTGGAAAAAGCGGGCCTTACACTGGCTGACATCCGCCTGATCGTTCCCCATCAGGCCAACCGGCGGATAATCGAATCGGCAGCCAAGGAACTGGGATTGCCGATGGACAAGTTCGTTGTCAACATCGAACGCTATGGCAATACGTCCACCGCCTCCATCCCGATCGCACTGTGCGAAGCCGTCGCCGAGGGCCGTATCCTTCCCGGGGACAACATCGTCCTGGTCGCCTTTGGCGCGGGGCTTACCTGGGGTACTTCGGTCATTAAATGGGTCAGCGCGGCGCCGAAAAAACGGCGGCAGCTTCCAATGACGGATCGTATTTTCGCACGCGCGCGCTCCTATGCGCGCCGCACACGGCGGCATATCGAAGGAATCATTTGGGGAAAGAACGAATAACAATCGCGCAGCGCATTACATAAACCAATTATTTGAAAATAAAAAAGCAAAGTCGCCAAGCCGCAAAGAAATCATCGCCTCTTTTTCTATGCGGCTTGGCGGCCGGGCGGTAAATTTGGATTTCTGCATCTTGACTTTTTAAGGTTTTCTATGCTTGGCCGCCGCCTTCAGGCAGGTCCGGGGCGCGATGATCGGCGTAACACAACCCGTTCCCAATACCAGGTGTTTGCCCTTCATCTGGCGGATGGCATCCTTCGCTTCTGCTTCGATTTTCTTCTCGTTCCCAAGCGTCATGGTCTCCCATTGCCTCCATCCCCCGCATACCGTTTTCCGGGAAAGCTGATACCCGTTTTCCAAAGAGGGCCCGGATTCCCGGTCGTGCCAATTGACGATCTGCGCCGGGTACTCCACGGCCAATGAAAAGAAGACCTTGAAACCGTGCAGGTGAAGCATATTCAACCATCCACCGCGCGCCGCATGCAGAATCGCCCGGTCGTCCTGTACCGCCCATTTGCGATATGTGTCCTCATCCGGGAAAGCCGCATTGGCGTGCTGTACGGCAAGGAAGATACCGTCGATCTTTCGATCCATACACGCCTCCACAAACAGGACGGTCGATCGGGCGATGGTATCCAGACCGGCCCGCAGGGCTTCGGGATGGCGAACCAGGTGTTCCTTCAACATATCCGGTCCGCACAGATGCTTGGCCTGCGCCAGGGGATTGAATATCGTTTGCACAACGGGAACGGATCCTTTCGTCCTCCGGACGATCTCTTTCAGGCAGGCCAACTGGTTTCCCAGGAATCCTTTTTGCGGATCGAGGATTTTCAACCGTTCCCAATCGCGCGGCTTCTGAATGACGCTGCCTGAATAAACCCGTGTGCCTTCGGTGTTCCCTTCCCAAACATCCTGCACACCCCAGTCCTTCAAGCAGAAGGAGGAGGCCGGTGTGACTTTAATCAGATCAAGGTCATATTCCTCCTGGAAAGCAATCGACGAATCGGCAAGTGTCATAGGATCCTGGTCGTCGACGGGGAAGTGCCGCCATAGCCCGACCGGGACCCTGTCCGGTTGCTCCCCGGCAAGGACTGTACGCATGCGTTCCGAATGGGTAAGGTTTGGCATGGTTTTCTACTCCTGTGATTGTAGTTTCATCAGAACTGTCTGCCCTGAAACCGATTGCGCCCAACCGGCAAAAGAAAGAACGTCCGCGGACACCGGTTCCCGCGCGCGCAGGAAGATCGGAATCCGGAAGGTGTACGCACCGGAGAGCAGCCCGGGATAATCCGCGGCAACGGCATCCACGGTCAGGATGCGCACGCCACGAGCCTTGTGATACAACATCAGATATCCAATGGAGTGCGGATCGCCGGCGACTGCCGCCGTCATCGCTTCCGACGAAGGCATGATTATCGCACCCGCGGTCAATCTGCCGCCCGTCAGAATCACACCCTCGAAAAGCGCCGCCCACGGACTTCCCACGCCGTAGGCATACGCATGTATCTCGCCGGACAAACCGCCGGCTTCCTCCCAGCGGCGGAGCGACCCGGTATAAATCGTGCGCGCCTGTGAGGTGGAGATATTCCGAACAGGATTATCAGGATGGACTGCAAGCAGAATCCCGGTCCACCCGATCAGCGCCGACCATTCGTTTGCCGGCGGTTCCTCCCATTGGATGATCGCCGAAAACCCGCCGGCCTCGAAAGCGGCGGTGATATCCTCCTCCGCTATTGCTGTAAACTCGAATGTTTTTCCCTGCGGGCTAATGCCGGAAAAGCCTTCCAGGAGAGCGGAGGCCGCCGGTTCCAGCGATTCGGCAACCGCGACCGTGCTGCGCGGAATCTCAGGCTGCTCCCCGGCTTCCCGGCAGCCGGAAAGTACGCAGATTGCCAAGAAGGGGAAAAGTATTCCCCGCCGGAATTTTCCAACCTTGGGTTCCATGGTGATATCCGCCCCATCCCGCAACTGGTTACGGAGTACCGAGCGCGGTCTTCCGATAATGCCAATGATAGGTGATTATACAGCCGGATGTCGGGAGGACCCGGGAGGATGCTTCCATCCATTGGTCTATGCATCACGCCTTCCTGCTAAAAGGGGAAATCCCCAATAAAAATTAATCCGACCGGATCCAAAGAAGATGATGCTGGGGAACGTCGATCCGGGTGGGCACGAAACCCATCACCCGGGGTTTCCAAACAACATATGCCGGCCCACGGTACGAGAGGATGATCATCGGCGCATCGTCAAAAATAATCCGATCCGCCTGCCGGTAGAGGTCCATCCGAACAAACCAATCCGGTTCGACGGACGCCGAGTCTAAAATGGAATCCAGCGCCGGGTTCTGATATCCGAAATGAATCCCGGCAAAAGCGCCGTGGAAAAGATATGTGTAAAAATTCTCCGGATCCGGATAGTCGGCACAAAGATTACCAAAGATGAACTGCCCGGGCGGATCGTCCCGGGTTCGTTCCCCGAAGGCATCCCTTGCAACCCCCTCCACGAAAACATTCACGCCAAGGTTTTTCTCCCAGGAAGTGACCAGGTATTCCATGGTGGAATCGTATTCGCCCGCTTCGCTCGGGAGGATGAACCGGATTTCCGGAGCTGTTTGGGATCCATCGAAGTACCGGGATCGTCGTAAAAGCGCCTTGGCTTCCTTCGGATCGTACGGAGCCCGCGCGGAGCCGGATTCATATCCCGTCATTCCGGGCGGCAGGATATCCGAGCCGGGCAGATCGCCGTTTTCAGGGGTGACCTCGACGTAAATGTCCCGATTGATCGAAACCGCAAAAGCTTTTCGGACCAGCGGATCGTCAAACGGCGGAAGGGACGCGTTAAATTGGATGAAATTGGTGCACAGCGTGTGCTCGATGGAGATGTTGCCGAACAACGGATTGTGCGGGTCATTCGCCCTGGGCAGTACGGCCTCCGGTACCACCATTTGATCGACCTTGCCGCTTTTGTAAAGCACATCATCCTTCGCGGACGTAAGCCAATACATCAGAAATTTCAGCCGGGCCGGGGAGCCGAAGAAATTTTCACTGGGTTCCATCAGAATGCTTTTTTCCAGCACGTGCTGGGTGACGCGGAAGGGCCCGGTTCCGTTCGGATTGAATTTCCAGTTTGGAAGCCGGACATTATACCGGTCAACAATCCATGCGGCGGGAGACGTCAATTTTTCAAGGAAGTATGTTTTAGGCGCGTCGAGAGTCGCCCGGAGCGTTAACGAATCCACGACTTGCAGCCCGGAGACGTAATCCGTTTTTCCCTCGCGATAGTCCCGCATGCCGGCGATATCTCCCAGAAAGCGCAGCGCCGTACCGGATGCCAGTTCCGGGCTTGCCGCACGCAACCAGCTGAACAGTACATCGTCGGCCGTGACGGGACGTCCGTTGTGAAATTTCGCCTGCGGCCGCAGATGGAAGGTATAGGTCCGGCCGTCCAAACTCACATCCCAGCGTTCCGCCAAACCCGGCTGGA
>Ga0315536_1000416_pt1 | contig 21446 bp, 21 predicted proteins | sample SalMarSW160230MG_FD_203093 | JGI IMG/M metagenome (GOLD analysis project Ga0315536, IMG submission 203093) | Salt marsh sediment microbial communities from the Plum Island Ecosystem LTER, Massachusetts, United States - Salt Marsh Sediment SW1602-30 ...
GGGGAAATATGTATCAGTTTTCTGCCGCGTCGGGTGTCAAACAATACCAGACCGTCGATACGGGCAAATATGGTATGATCTTTTCCGCACCCTGCGTTCTCACCGGGAAAAAACTTTGTTCCCCTTTGTCGTACGATAATAGTCCCCGCCTGTACTTTTTCACCACCAAAGCGCTTTATCCCCAGCCGTTGGGAATGTGAGTCTCTGCCGTTTTTGGAGCTTCCTCCGCCTTTTTTATGAGCCATGCTTTACCTCCAGCTTTATATCAATATTTTGCGGATAATCGGATTTTAAATCCGAAAACCCGGTAAGCAGGAAATCGCTTATTCCTTTTATCCACCCGCGCATCTGATCGGGATATGAATCAAGTCTCAGTTGGATAATCCCGGTTTCCGGTGCGTTTGTTGCCGACAGCAACTGTTTTTGCCCGGAGACCACGTGTGCGGCCGTTCGCACCAATGCCGTTGCCGCGGCGCACACAATATCCTCACCCTTTTTCCCGTATCCCGCGTGTCCGTTTACCTCAATATAAGAAAGACAATCTTTAGAATCAAGGTGCAACAGGACTCGTATCAACAGCTATTTTTCCGTACCGATTATATCGGTCACCAGTATTGTCGTAAACTGTGTACGATGTCCCTGTTTTTTATGGTAATCCTTCCTGCGTTTGTATTTATAGACGATTATCTTTTTATCTTTTGCGTGTTCTTCTATCTGGGCCTTTATTTTTACCCCTTTTACATAGGGCGTTCCGATTTTAATCTTGTCATTATCCGCCAAAAGAAGCACGGAATCGAATTCCACATTTTCACCCTTGGATTTTCCGATTTTATCTACATGTAATCTGCTTCCTTTTTCAGCCTTATATTGTTTGCCGAGTATTTCAACTAGCGCATACATTTATCTAACCTCTCATGAAATAATTTTGGAGAGCAATCCTACCACAATTAAAAAACATAGTCAAGAATTGAACGGTGTATGACGGCAATTCTTAAAATACCGAGTGTACTTCGTCTCCTCCACCGCCGGAAATGATCATTCCGAAGAATAATTAATCAGTGTATGTACTTTATAGCCGTTCAAAACGTTTTCATAATGTAAAAACGGCAGGCCGATCACCGCGAATATCGCCTCCAACGCCGCACCGCCCTGTTGTAAGAGCTCGGCAGCGGCTTTCAGCGTACCGCCCGTGGCGATGAGATCATCGATAAGCAGAATATTCATACCGGCTTTTATATCGCTTTTATGCACTTCGATCGTATCTTCGCCGTATTCTAAGGTGAAGCTTTTACTGTAGGTTTCACCCGGCAGTTTGCCCTTTTTTCTGATAAGAATTAACGGCACACCCAGCTTTAATGCGATCGGAGCACCAAAAATAAAACCCCTCGACTCGATCGCCGCGATCGCATCGATACCGGAACCACCAAACAGTTTCAGGGCACGGTCGATACAAAACTGAAAGGCCGGGGGACTGGTCAACACACTGGTAATATCATAAAAAAGAATTCCCTTTTTCGGAAAATCGGGTATTTTACGGATGGCACCATCCAGGTCAAATACTTCGGACACTCTTAAACTCCTTAAATTCACTCTCGATTTTTTTGATCCAACTCACAAGCGCGGTACTTCCCGTCCGGCCTCCTTCTTCTTTCAACAGCGGTTCATCAAAAAAAGAAATCCCGGTGTCATGTAATACTTGTTTAAAATCCTTATGCAATGTACAGTTTTCACCGGTAATAAAGCCGGCCATCTTTCCGGAGAGGTTAACACCGGTAAAGGTTCTGACAAGTTCCGAAAAATCTTTATGGATGGATTCATCACCGTCTTTCAGTGAGGTCAATATCACAAGATCGGCAAGCGCGATATGTGAAATAAGTGCTTTACCGGCAGGGAGAACGCGGATTGAAAATAGTTTTTTATTTAAGCCGGTTTGCACATTTTTTACAACTGTTTCTAATGCCTTATCCGCAGGTGCATAAATAATAACACATTGATACATTGCTTCTCCTTTTAGCATTATTATAATGCGTTTTCACGGAAGGATCAATAATTCTTATTTTTTATTGCTTTTTTAAACAATGGAACCCTGGCGCTTGCCGAAAGATCGAAGGAAGATGTGTTACCCGATTTCAGTCTATGGAACGCAAGCCCCGCCACCATGGCCGCGTTATCGGTACATAAGGAGAAAGCGGGAAAAACAACTTCCAGATGCTTTTCGTCGGCCAACCGGCTGCGTAAATATGAATTGGCGGCAACACCGCCGCCGAAAACAACACGAGTTATTTTTTCATCATCAGCAGCGCGCAGTACCCTTTTTACCAGAATATCAATTGCCGTCTTTTGGAAAGCGGCTGCGATATTTTCCGGCGATTTCTCATATTTATTGTTCCAAAACAGATCGAGCTGATTGGCAACCGCGTTTTTTAAGCCGGAATATGAGACGTCATACCTATGGTTTCCTTTGTGCAGTGACGGGTGGGGAAAGGAAAAGGCCTTGGGATTGCCGTTACGGGCAAGTTTTTCGACGGCGACGCCGCCCGGATAGCCGAAATTATAGTATTTTGCCACCTTATCAAAGGCTTCGCCGCAGGCATCATCGATAGTGGTTCCCATGACCTGTATGGTAGCAATATCCGTTACCAGGGCGATAATAGTATGCCCACCGGAAACGATTACCCCGATATAGGGAAATTCAATCTCCCGTTCCAGGTGAGGGGCGTACAGATGTGCCCGAATATGGTTGATCCCGATAAAGGGTTTGTGCAGGGTAAAGGCAAGTCCCTTGGCGAAACTCAATCCCACCAGCAGTGATCCGATTAAACCCGGCTTGTGACTGACCGCGACCGCGTCAATCTGCTGCCGCGAAAGCCCGGACTTCCCGATACATTGCTCAACCACGTCGGAAATCCACTCCACATGCTTGCGCGAGGCAATTTCCGGTACCACTCCGTAGTACGGTTTGTGAATATCAATTTGTGAGGCGACAATATTGGATAGTATCTGTTTACCGTCGCGTACGATCGCGGCGGCGCATTCATCACAGGAGGTTTCCAGGCCTAATATGTTCATTTTCAGCGTTTCTCCAGAAACTGTAGTAATTCGGAAGCCGTTACCAGGTCAAATCCCTGTTTTACAAACAAGGGATACATTTCCAACAGTGTTTCAATCAGATCATCGTGTACATGCCCGATCAGTACGGCGTATCCGTGCTTGCGGGCCAGTTCCATGCCGTGAATAATTGTGGCCTTGATATGCGCTTTTCCCCTGTCATTATCCAGAAACAGATCGCGTGATAATACCGGAAGATCGTACTCAGGCGCAAGTCGGGTGACCACCGAGGCGGCGGTGGTTTTACTGTCCAAAAAGAATAATCCGTGCTGTTTGCAGTAGGCAAGCAGCAGCCCCACCACCTGGGCGTCGGTTGTGGCCAGGGACCCCATATGGTTATTAATGCCCGCGGCGTAGGGAACCGTCGCGATATCCTTTTCCAGGACGGATGTGATCTCACCGGGATTTTGGTTCACGGTAATCACGCCGGGACCGGGGTCTTCGTTGCCTTCGGGCTGCATGGGAAGATGCAGCAGTACTTCTTTGCCCGCGTTGTGAATCAGTTCCGCGGAACGCCGGCTGTATAACACCTGGGGGAGAACCGCGATCGTCAATTTCCCGGGGAATGTCAGCAGGCGTTCCAGTTTGGTCAGGTTATATCCGGCATCATCAACAATAATGGCCAGTTTTGCGGATACCGGTGCAGGACTCGGCGTCGTTTTACCTTGAGCGGAGGTATTGTCCGCCGGTGCGGGTGAGGTCGGACCTCCCCCTGCTGAGGTTATCGGTACCGGCTGTATGCCGGCACGTGCCCCTGCCGGCCATAAAATGAGTATACCAAGGAGGCAGGCTGCGATGATACAGAGGAATACTGCCGTTTGGGCAATCCGGCTTTTTTGGGTACGGGGATTAAACATACTGTTTTTTTTCATTGCTATGAATTTACTATTTTATTTGAATTGGTCAACCAATTTTAATTGAAGCTGTATTCCTTTAATTCCCGGGCCACCTTTTTCAGCTTTTTCAACGCCTTCAATTCAATCTGGCGTACGGTTTCCGGGGAAATACCCAGTTTTTCACCGATACTTTTCAGGGTATATTTCCTGCCGCTTAAGAATGAAAAGCGATACAAAAGAATCTGCTTTTCTTTATCCATAAGTTGCTCCAGGAATTTCATGGTTTCTTCTTTGAGGCATTTTTTCATTAACTGCCTGTCCGGATTATATGAGTTATCCTCGTATAATTCATGCAGGGTCAATGAGTCATCACAGTTTTCCTTATCAAAAGAGACGACGGTGTTCATGCAATTAAGCAGCGCTGTGACATCATCAACTTCAATCTTCATTTCATCGGCGATCTCCTGGATTGATGGCTTGCGCATCAGTTTTTGATAGAGTGCATTATAGACCTTGTTTATTTTACGCAGCTTTTCTTCTTTTCGATGCGGAAGACGGATGGTTCTTCTTTTATTGGAAAGTGCCCGCATGATCGCCTGTTTTATCCACCATGAGGCATATGTACTGAAACGAACATTTTTTTTGTAATCATATTTAGACGCCGCCTTGATAAGCCCCATATTACCGTCTTGAATAAGGTCCAAAAGCGACATTTCCGGCATCTGGTAATCCATTGCGATTTTTACCACAAGACGGAGATTGGAGTTAACCAGGGTATCCAGAGCGGCCTTATCGCCCTGCTGGATCCGTTTTGAAAGTTCTATCTCTTCAGCAAAGGTTAAAAGCTTATTTTTTTTAATTTGATTAAAGTAAGATTTCAGACAATCTGAGTTTTCAAGGTGTTTTCTCTTCTTTACAGCCATAGTGAACTCCTCTTACTTATAAATATGCAAGAAATGTGCCAATTTTAAAAAATTATAAATTAATTATAAATGCTTATAGCATAAAGAAATAAATGTACCTCTAGAGTGATGTTGTTTGGAAGAGGATATTAGTATACTATTTTATACAGTTTGTGGTAAAAAGATTACAATAATCAGTGCGAAAGCTGCTTATACATCATTTCCGACAGTCCGAAATTGGCATTTTCGGCCATTTTTTTGGCGTAATTGTCATACAGCATATCTTCAAATACCTCTTCTGTAAAACCGCCATGAAAAAGTTTACTCTTATTCACGGTTTTACGCATCACATTAAGCATTTGTTTTATGAAGATAGCCTCAAACTCTTTGCACACTTTATATAATTTGGATGATTTATCGATACCCTTTATGGAGGCTCCGGCCGCGGCCCTTCCCGCGCTTTTTTTCATAGTCTCAAGAGTTTTATTATTCGGCTCAAGCTGATACATATTGTGTACCGGTATTTCCATAAGAGTATCTCCCTTTTAATTAATTATTAACTCACCGTGCAGCGCACCTGCGTTATTAATTGCCTTTAAGATTCCAATAATGGTTTCGGTCTTTAATCCTATTTCTTTCATGGTCTTTACAAAATCGTCAACAGAAGTGGTTTCAGGAAAGACAAAGTTTGTTTTCTCACTCTGTCCCTCACCGGTATAAAATCCGCCCACCGTTACATCGATATTCTTATACGATACCGCTACCTTAGAAATTCGCACGTTCTCTCCCATAATGATCACTCCGCTGGTAGAATCAATGACAACCTTGGCGGAACTGTCCGGGGTTACGGTAAGTGACTCAATTTCAGCGATAAAAGAAATGATATCATCCCTTTTATCCTCAGGAATGGTGATCCGAATAAGTGAGGCATCAAGTGAGGTAATATCGATATTTTGATAATGGCCCTTTATTGCCTTGACTACCGCGGACGCGGTAGCAAAATCAGGATTACGCAGTACAATCGAGATGGTATTGCCCTGAACAAAATCAGAGACCACCTGCCGTTCAATAATCGCTCCGTTATAGATCTTTCCCACTGTTTTCACACTACCGCGTTCACTCGGGACCTCGACCTTGCCCTGTGCCACCGCGTAAATGGTATTATTGGCTGCTTTCAGCGGTGTCTGCAGCAGTATCCCCTGCTCCAGGCTGCGGGCATCACCAATACTTGAAATGGTAATATCCAGGCGATCGCCGGGACGGGCAAAGGAAGGAATGGTGGCAACCACCATCACGACGGCGCAATTTCTGCTTCTGATATCTTCGGGACTGATGTCAAAACCGAAATGCGCCACAAGATTGGAAACCGCGTTTTGTAACAGTTTGGAGTTGGATGAGTCCCCTCTTCCCGCCAGACCGGTTACAAGCCCGATACCAAGCAGCTGGTTTTCGCGCATTCCGCTTAAATACGCAATGTCCTTAATGCGGACGGTCGGCTCGGCAATTATCCCGGTAAGCAGTAAAAAAACAAAAACAAAGGTAAAAACAATTCTATTCAAGCTCAACCATTACCTCCTTGTCGGCTGAAATCGTCCCGCTGAATATTTTCTGAGTGTCCAGGGGTTTTACCGGTATACGGCTTCCAATGAATCCTCCCCCGCGCGCCTGCCCCCTGGTGGCAATTCTTACGTTTCTGTTTGTAAAAATGATGTTGACCATTTCACCGGAATTGATAATGTGTTTGGTTTTCAGTTTATCCATTGTGATAAATACGCCGGCGGGAAGATATTCACGGGCGATGTAATGATCATACGGCATGTTTTCCAGAAGAATGTCATCGTGTATTTCTGAAATATCCTTTTGCACAAAACTCAGGCGCGGCTGTAATAAGCGCTCATTTTTATTAAGCGACCGCTGTGGAACCGCCGCCCACAAAAAACGATGTATCCGTAAACGCACAACAATGGGAGAAACACCGGTGCCGAGTGTCTTGGTTCCAATCAATACTGTCTCTCCGGCTATATAACCGTTTGACATATTTTTATTCTGAAATCTGAATCGCAAGTGGGGGAGTGGAGTCAGATAATCGATATTCGGAAGTGAAAGTAACTCAATCTCCATTCTCCCTTCGCTGTGGTTTTCATTTCCCACCAGAAAATCGGCAAGTGTTTTGAAGAACCAATCCGCACCCTGCGGAACTAATGCCGTGGGAATACAGACAGTTTTTTTACCTATAATAATGAATGGACCATCATAATGACTCTGAATAGTTTTTTTAATAGCAGCGGCGGGGATAATATGCAGACGGTCGGAAGAAAACGGCAGAGGCAGAGAGAGGAGTGCCGCCTCTGTGTCGCCTCCCGAATTATTAAGATAGACGACATCCCGCAGGTAAAGTGTATCAGTTGAATATTGAATATAATCCTTTAAATAAATATTGAGTGAAAACGCGAGATACGGGACAAAGAAGAAGAGAGATACAATACACAACCGTTCAATTTTCCTGGTCCCCATAAGCTGCACTTTTATCGCTTGAGATTATTGGCCGTGGCCAACATGGAATCGGACGTTTGAATTGTTTTTGAGTTCATTTCATAGGCACGTTGGGCCACAATCATATTCACCATTTCCTGCACAACGTTTACATTCGACATTTCGAGTCTGCCCTGTATCACCTTACCCATACCGTCAAACCCGGGCCGTCCCCCCACAGCCTCTCCTGAGGCATTTGTCGTGATCAGGAGGTTGTCACCGATAGCCTGTAATCCCGCGGGATTAATGAAGCGAAACAACTGGATCTGCCCGATATCTACACGTTCGTTGGTTCCGATGAACTCAACCGAGACCCTGCCGTCCTGCGAAATCTGCAGGGAGTCGGGTTTCGCGTTATCGGGTATGATTATCTCGGGCATCACCCGGTACCCGTCAGAGGTAACAAGCTGCCCGTTTGAATCGATTTTAAAAGAGCCGTCGCGGGTATAGGCATACGAACCGTCGTATTGCAGAATGCGAAAGAAACCATCACCCTCGATCGCCAGATCCGCGGGATTTCCGGTATTCTGCAGGCTTCCCTGGTCGAACAGTTTCTGTGAGGCGGCCGCACGCACGCCGTGACCCACTTGGATGTTTGTCGGTACCACGGTAAGTTCGGTTGCCGGTGTTCCGGCAAGCTTTGTGGTCTGGTAAATAAGATCCTCAAAATCCGGCCGGTTCTTTTTAAAACCCGTTGTATTCACGTTTGCCAGGTTGTTGGCAATCGTATCAATATTAAACTGCTGACCGATCATTCCGGCGGCGCCGGTCCATAATGATCTCATCATACTCTGTTACCTCCTATACCCTTGCTGCATCATTAATCAATTTCCCAAGCAGGCTGTCCTGGCTTTGAATCAGTTTCTGGTTGGCCTCGTAAATGCGGTTCACCTCGATCATATCAACCATTTCACGAACCGAGTTGACATTAGAGCCTTCTATGAATCCACTTCTGACTTTCGGCCGCTGATTTTCAGGTACGATCTGGGCCTCACCGGAATTACCGGTTGACTGCCAGTAGGAATCACCCTTTTTTTCCAGGTAGCGGGGCTGCTCAAAATGCACAAGTTTAAGCCGGTCCACCCTTTCGGTACTGTCCCAGGGATTCCCGGTAACGGAAACCATGCGCTCATCATCGCCGGCAAGGCTGGCGTTTTGGTAAACAACCCCGTCTTCATCGATAATAAAATTATGTTCTTTCAGCTTGATCGGACCGTTTTCCCCCAGAACGAAATCGCCGCTTTTAGTGACAAGATACCCCTCAGGGCTGATAAAAAAATCGCCGTTGCGGGTATATCGTTCGCCGTCCTTTGTGCCGACAGAGAAGAACCCTTTGCCCTGCAGGGCAAAATCAAGGTCGCGGCCCGTGGGTTTCAGGGGGCCCTGGTCAAATACCGTGTAAACCTCGTTTAACTCAACTCCCGTACCAAGTTTTCCCACGATCGGAGAGGTATCAACCGAGCCCATATTGAAGCTGTACACTCCGTCATCGTTCATCCGCCTGATTAACAACTCAGGAAAGGATTTGAATACCGCTTCATCGCGCTTATACCCGTTTAAATCAACATTGGCCAGGTTGTTGGCAATCGCATCAAGTCGGTGCATCTGGGCAATCATGCCGCTGGCACCGGTAAAAAGCCCTCTGATCAAAGGAGCGCCTCCTTACTTTCAATCTTTCAGTTACATTATCGGACTGCCGGGATAAAGCTTAATGTGGGAATAATTAATAAATTGTTTTTTCAGAGTGCACCGGGAATAATCTCAGGCGCCGCAGCAGCGTTTGTATTTTTTTCCGCTTCCGCACGGGCAGGGGTCGTTACGCCCGACCTTGGGTTGAACACGCTTCACCTGAACGGGCCTGGTCATGGTCTGGGTCTGCGTTTGTGCTTGTGAAGCGGCACCACCACCACCTGCCATAACTCCGCCGAACTGGCCGAACTGACGATGCCTGGCCTCGCCCACCACTCTTCTCTGTGCCTGCTCCGGCACGGTTTCTTTTGGTTTGTGGGTGACTGACAACACCTTCTTGGCTATCTCAACACGAATATTAATCAGCATCTGATCGAATATCTGGAACCCCTCTAGTTTATACTCCAACAGCGGGTTTTTTTGGCCGTATGCCCGTAAACTTACCGCTTCCTGCAAAGCACCGAGGCTTTCCAGGTGGTCCTGCCACTTGGCGTCGATATAGCGCAGGTAACCGTAGCGTAGATAGGCATTAAGATAATCCTGCCCCAGCTCTTCCTGGATTTGCAGGAGGGAGTTCTCAAACTCGGAAAGCAGGTATTCAAGCATTTGTTTGGCATTAAAACGCCGCAGTTCTTCATCGGGAAGAGACGGGGTATAGAAAAACTCTTCCTTGAGTTGGGTAAGCAGTTTGTGCAGAGACGCGTTGGTCTTGTCTTTTTCATAAAAATACTCATCAATCAGGTCGGATACAAGTTCACGCGCGGTGGAAAGTACCCGCTTATATAACTCATGATCGTTCAGGATTTCATCCCGTTTGGAATAGATATATTTCCGCTGTTCGTTTAACACATCATCATATTCCAGCAGGTGCTTGCGTATTTCAAAGTTGCGGTCTTCAACGCGTGTTTGTGCTTTTTCAATCGCCTTATTAAGCCATGGATGAAAAATCGGTTCGCCCGGCTTCATTCCGATACGCGACATAAGGGATTTCAAATTGTCTCCACCGAACAGACGCATCAACATGTCATCCAGTGAAATGTAAAACTGGGACGCGCCCGGGTCTCCCTGGCGTCCGGACCTTCCACGCAACTGGTTGTCGATCCTGCGCGATTCATGACGCTCGGTCCCCAGAACGAAAAGCCCTCCCGAATCTGTTACCTCGTTATAATCAATCTGCCATTTCTTATATTCCTCACGGAACAGGGTGTTGTATTTTTCGGGGTTTGCATCATCACTATTCTTTCGCTGCGCACGGAATTCCGGGTTGCCGCCCAGTTTGATATCGGTTCCGCGGCCCGCCATATTCGTGGCGATGGTGACCGCACCCTTGGAACCGGCCTCCGCGATGATCAATGCCTCTCTGGCATGGTTCTTGGCGTTTAAAATCTCGTGTCGAATTCCCCGGGAAACCAGCAAACGGGCAAGCGCTTCGGATTTTTCAATCGATACCGTACCGACAAGCACGGGCTGGCCCTTTTTATGCAGTTCCGCGATATGATCACAGATGGCGTTGAACTTTTCATTTTCGTTCAGAAAAATCACATCATCGTTATCATAACGGATGACCGGACGGTTGGTGGGAATAACCACAACCTCAAGCTCATAGATTTTGGCAAACTCTTTGGCTTCCGTATCGGCGGTTCCGGTCATACCGCAGATTTTATTGTATAACCTGAAGAAATTTTGAAAGGTGATGGTTGCCAGGGTCCGGTTTCGCTGGGCAATCTTGATCCGTTCCTTGGCCTCAATGGCTTGATGCAGTCCGTCGGAATAGCGCCGGCCGTGCAGGATTCTTCCGGTGAACTCATCGACAATCTCAACCTTCCCGTCTTTCACCACATAGTCAACGTCTTTTTTGAACATATGGTGCGCTCTCATGGACTGGGTAAAGTAATGAATATATTCAAAGTTCTCATCCAGAAACAGCGAATCCTTGATGATTCCGCGTTTTTTTAACACATCCTCGATTTTATTCATGCCCTGGTCGGTAAAGGTGACCCGTTTGTTTTTCTCGTCTATCTTGAAATCACCGGCCGGTTCTTCCGGGTATTCATCGGTTGCCGGGTCCTTTTCGCATTCGGTCAGTTGGTCGACAAGTTTATTGACTTCATAGTATTTATAGGTGTCATCCTCCGCCTGCCCGGAAATAATCAGCGGGGTCCTGGATTCATCAATTAAAATAGAATCGATTTCGTCGATGATACAGTAGTTTTGACCGCGCTGCACCTTATCTTCAAATCGAAGGCACATATTGTCACGCAGATAATCAAAACCGAACTCATTATTGGTCCCGTAGGTGATATCCTGCGCATAAGCGTTTTTTCTTTCGGGGATGGGCATTTCCGGAAGTACCGCACCGACGGTTATCCCCAGATAGTCGTATACCGGGCCCATCCAGTGCGCGTCCCTGTCCGCCAGGTAGTCGTTGACCGTGGCGATGTGAACGCCCTTCCCTGTCAGCGAGTTCAGATACGCCGCCGTCACACTGGAAAGCGTCTTACCTTCCCCGGTTTTCATCTCCATGATTTTTCCCTGGTGCAGGGCAATTCCCCCCAGCAGCTGTACATCGAATATTCTTTCGCCCAAAACCCGGCGTGCCGCCTCCCGCGCCAGGGCAAATGCCTCGGGCAAAAGGTTGTCAAGCTGTTCCCCGGAAGCAAGGCGATTTTTAAATTCCGCGGTTTTCTTTTTAAAGTCCTGCGGATCAAGTAACAGCATTGATGATTCAAATGCGTTTATTTTTCGAAGCAAGGGCACGAATATCTTCAGATCTTTCTCAAATTTCGAACCCAGGAGTGCGTTTAATATTTTTTCCAACATGCACACAATGTATCTCTTTTTATGTCAGGGGTCAAGATTGCAAACTGCTGAGATTGACAAATGATGTACGTGCATAGTAGTATTTATCCAGATTATGAACATAAAAATATCTATACTATTTTTTGCCGCTTTACTGTTTATTTTTTCATGCAGCAATACCTATCACCTTTCTACCCTGCAAACCGAAGAGTTGTTCAGCATTCCGATAGGAACAATGGAGGATCAGTTTGATTTCTTCATAAGCAACCGGTCTCCCTTCATCGCCGAGAACCTTATTTTTCTCAACGACCGGCTGTTCTATGTGGTGAACGGGAATGCGGCCAAGGTAATGCAGTATTCACCTTACGGATTTCTTATGCTGCTTCTTTATAATCCGAACTTGAATCCCACCCCGGTCCTGTTAAAAAAGGATTCAAAGCCTCAGGGCAATAAGGTGGCAAACAGAAAAGCCTCCGAGTATCCGTTCATTGATCCGGGAGTAGTAGCCGTTGATAAAGAGAAAAACATATATATCCGGGACAAGGTTCCCGAGGCACAGTATGTAAAAGAAAACGGAACAGTATACACCAATATCATCGAAGTGTTTTCGCAAAGCGGTGAGGTCAAGAAAACAAAAGAGAACGGCAGCTATGTCATCGGCAAAGAGGGTATTGGGGGGACACCCTTCCCTTATATTGAAAATATGTATATTACCGCCAATGATGAGCTTGTTGTTATCTGTCGTACCGCCAAAACCTGGCAGATTTATTGGTATACCGCCTCTCGTGATCTGGCATATGAAGTGGAAATAGATACCGGGCATATTCCCGTACCGAAGAATAAGGATTATATTCCCAGCCTGGAGAAGATCGTTCCCGATTATCATAAAAAGCTGCTTTATGTCATGGTATCCTATTCACAACGGGTAATCGATAAATTTACCGGGATGGTAGAGCGGGTGAAAAATGTTGAATCGCGCGTATTTAAGCTGGACCTGTTAAAGGGAAAATACAATGCAAACTCCATTCTTGTTCCGAATGAAGAACAGGGTGAAAGCGGTCTGTTTGAAGGGAAAAAGAAGATTGATATTTCCCTCTATGAATTCCTGGGTGTCAGTGATTCGGGGTATTTTTTCTTTACCAAAATGAAGGACTCAACAACGTATTATCTGCTTATCCTGAATGGTGCCGGTGAAACCGTTAAAAAAACCAAATTTCAGATTGATGACACCGATCTGGTCTACATAAACTTTGCTCTCTCCCGAAAAGGAATACTCTGCGCTTTGATTATCGAAACATCACAGGCCAGGGTTGTTTGGTGGCGTAGTGATAAAATAATCGAGAATAGAAGCAATGAAACTGGTTAATTCTCTCCAAATGGCGAAAATTGATCGGGAAACGCAAGAGCAGTTTGCCTTTCCCGCTTTGCTCCTGATGGAGAACGCGGGCATAAAAATATATTCCTTTATAAAAAAGAATATTTGGAAACAGAAAGAACTTCCGCATACCTGTGTAATCCTTGCCGGAAAGGGAAATAACGGGGGAGATGCGTTGGTTATTGCCCGGCAGTGCATAGACGACCTCAGGAACGGCATCCATATTATTCTTGCCGTCGGCAGACCTGATGAGAAAAGCTTATGCGGTATTAACCTGAAAATCTGTAAATCACTTGGTATTCAGATCATTGATTATCAGAAAGAAAAAGGCCTTGCCCATAAACTTATCTCATCGTGCGACTGTCTGATCGACGGTATTTTGGGTACCGGTATCTCTGCCGAGGTACGTCCGCCGCTCGCGAATCTGATAGAACACGCAAATAATTCCCCGGCACTGCGGATCTCGATTGATGTGCCGTCGGGGATCGGAGACGCATTTAAATCCGGTTTTACCGCCTTCAGGGCGGAGCATACCTGTACGGTGGAACTGCCGAAATCCGCCCTTTATCTCCCCTTCGCGCGGCCCTATTGCGGTGACATTCATATCATAAAGATCGGTTTTCCAACGACGCTTACCACGAAAGAGGCGTTTACGGGAGAGCTGCTTAAATATGATGATTTTTTCAGGCTACTTCCTCAAATCAGGCGTGATGTGCACAAAAACAATCGGGGGCATTGCGCTGTTTTTTCCGGTGGAGTCGGAACCACCGGAGCCGCATATTTATGTGCTACCGCAGCGGCGAGGACACGTACCGGGTTGGTAACGGTTTTTGCGGATGAGACCGTGTATCCGCTTTTGGTACCGAAATTCAACTCGGTTATGATCCGTCCATTGGGTTGGATACGGGAGCGGCTGCCTGAATTGAAAGCAAGGTATTCCGGACTGTTGATCGGCCCGGGTTGGGGTACGGAAGATGAAAAACAGGAGATTCTGGGAGATTTGATCGACTCCGGTATTCCCGGTGTCATTGATGCGGATGGTATTACCCTGCTTGCGGAGATAATGAAAAAGCGGCAGATACAATTTAGGGCAAACATGGTGTTAACGCCCCACCCCGGCGAATGTGTCAGACTCTGCGGAGGAAAGGTGGAAGAGCTTTTAACCGATCCGCTGCAGAAACTGATTCCGCTAAGCAGGCAGCTGAATACGCCGGTTATCATGAAGGGACATGTGTCATACCTGGTGACACCCGACAGTGATTATTATATTCTTGATGGAATGAATCCCGCTCTGGCAACCGGAGGGTCCGGAGATGTTTTAGCCGGAATAATTGCGGGTTTTATCTCTTCCGGTGTGGAAATCATTACCGCCTGCCGGTTGGGTCTTTTGCTGCATGCCAGACTGGGTGAATATATCGCCGGGAAAAACGGATGGTTTCTGGCCGAGGATCTGCTTCCTTACATTTCTTCCGCAGTAAATGCCGATGAGGAGAATGCAATTTGGCAATAGATGATAAAAAAGACGACCATGATGTTCTCCATGTAAAAAAAGATTCATCATCCGATACGCATTATTATTACAGCAGAGCCGAACGGCTGTCTCTCCCTTCCGCATCAAAACTGCACGAAAAATCCGGAAAGAAAAAACGAATCAGATCTTCATCCGTGATTATTATACTTGATATTCTGCTTATTGTTATTGCGTTTATTCTCTTCCGGCTTTTTCTTTTTGGCCCGGCAAATGAGGTGACCGCGCATGGTTATAGGTTCTACCTGCGCCAGATTGTGTCGGAAAACAATATTGTAGTAAGTGTCACCGCAAAAAAGACCGATACCTCCGACCTGAAACTTCCCACTGAGGCAGAGGTCCGTTTTTCGTTGGCACCGGGTAATGATTCCAGCCTGACGGTACTTGCCCTCCCCGAAGAGGCGGGGGCGGAACATATCACCCGGGTGAGATTTCCCTTGACGGGAGAAGAAAAAAAAATACAAGCCCTGGTGATCCTCGGCACGGAATCATTTAAACTGAGCCTGCCGATAAAAAAATAAATCCAATCAGCAATATGCATACTTTGACAGGCAATTTTAAATTTGTTCGGTTGTTTTTCATAATAGAAAAACCATTTTCTGCTTGATTTGCCATGCAAGGAACAAATTTAAAATTGCTGAAATCCAATTGACGACACGTCCCAAAAGATATATATTTTTTAATGAATAAGGAGTGGAGTATGCAGATTTATTTTCTTTCTATTGTGGTTAATATCATTATCAGTATGATCCTGATGTCAGAGGATTTTGGAGAGAAAATAAGCATTTTTAAAAAGGTTGAGAATGCCTTTCAGGGAATGAGTAAAAAATTCCTTCTGGCGTTTTCAGCCATGCTTATCGCCTTGATCCAACTTGTTGCTCCTATTGAAGGCATACCGTTTCTGGGGGATTTCCTCCCCATGGTTGCGGGATTCAGTCTGGGTGGCGCCCTTTTGCTGACAGCAATAAAAGAACGAACAGACGTGGAAAACCAGGCGGTAGACAAACTGGAAAAGGTTATGCTTCATTACAAGGGTTTTATCGGTGCGGGCGGTATTATTGTGTCCTTTTTGCACTTTATTCTTCCCACGCTCCCTATTCTGTAAAGCACAGTACGACAGCATGTTACATTGCCTGCCGAAACAAGTTGATACAAGTAATTCTCATTTTTAACGATTATATTGTAATCTCTCTAAAACAGTGTGTATCTCAAATGCTGTGGAAATGTGAAAAATGAGAATTACTGAGATTACGCCGGTTTCGTTTTTTCCTGGAAATGTGAAAGAATAATTCCGAATCCGAAGATCAACGCAATATATACAACAATCGCCCCAAGAATATATAAGATATTGATTACCGGTGCCAGGAATTTCAAGCCGAGCATGGATAAAATAAAGGCCAGCACAGTGAATCCGTTGATCAAGAGATACCCAACCACACCCGCAAGATATAACTGGGCAAACCCTGATTGGTTTTTAAAGATCATGTTTCCTATTCGTACTGAAATGGCGCTGAATCCCATATAGGCACCGACGATAAGCAGGAGAAACAGCAAGGGAATAAGAATTATCCCGACCGATGCGACAACGAGCAGCAGTACAAGGATCGGGAGTATAATAAACGCCAAGAATACAATGAGGATGGAACGCTTCCAGTAGTAGGTAACACCGTTCACCAGCGAGTTTAAATTGTTCCGGCCGATGCTGGCATAGACAAAAAGAAAAAGAAGAAAAATGATCGCACTGAAAATGGAAAAATGCACGGGGAATGATTTAATCGGTTGTAATGAGATCAAAAGACCCAAAAGCGGTATATGAATATCGGGGATGGCCTGTTTTGTGCCGCTGACGAACACCGATGAATCCGCGTATACCGAGCCACCGAGCGCAACCACATTTCCCGTAACAACCGAATTTGAGCGCAATACAATATTGGCGTTAAAGGCCCAAACATCGCCGTTAACTCGTCCTGACACGATAATCGGGCCGCCCATGCTGATAATATCACCCTTATATGATCCGGTTACTACAATCTGTTTTCCATAATTCAGACCGGCGTAGGTAAGAAATGCCAGACCGTTCATGGATAAGAAAACACTGTCTTCATCGGTTTTTACCACAAACCGTATGGGAAGAATTTTCAGAGACTGTTTTTCCCCTTTGGGGAATTCGATAAGGTCAAACTGAATGTGAACGGGGCTTTTAATCTCACTCATGCGAAATCCGTCACTCCTGACCTCCGCATATGCCGTGACGAATGTGAAAATTAAAATGAGAATTATAATACTGATGACAAGAATCTTCATAAGGTTTTCCTTTGTCCTGATATAATCATATTATACGTGCAGTCCGCCCCGGCTGCAATTCATTTTTCTTTTCATTTTAAATATATCAGCGGATTTATGGCCTTGCCGTTCTTAAAAATGGAAAAATGCAGGTGCGGACCGGTTACCAAGCCGGTAGCGCCCATGAATCCGATGCGCTGTCCCTGAGCCACGATCTTTCCCTTTGAAACCAGTATTCTTTTCAAATGGCCGTAAAGGGTATGAAATCCATCGCCATGACTGATGATGATAAAATTTCCGTAAATATGATCATACCCGATTTTTGACACTTTTCCCGCTCTTGAGGCAAATACCGATGTTCCCGGCACATTGGCCAGGTCAATGCCGCGATGCAGTTCCCTCCGCCCTGTAAACGGGCTGTTGCGCCAGCCGAAACCGGAGGTCAGCCTGCCCCGCGTGGGAGAAATAAAGAGGTGTCCCAGTATACCGTTAAGCTCTTTGGCGCTCAGTGTGGCACCGGGCAGGAAAAGCTGCTGTCCTTTTGTCAGTACGGATGTGTCCAAATGATTCCAATCCAACAGGTTATTAAGCGATACATCGTATTTATTTGAAATCATGCTGAGTGAATCCCCTTGTTTTACGGTGTACAGCAGTCCATTGTAATTGGGTATGGTCAGTGTGGTACCGATAACCAGCGATCGGGCATTCCTGATATTATTAAAACCGATAATGGTACCGATATTCAGTTTGTATTTCTGGGCGATTCCGGAAAGCGAATCGCCTTTTTTGACCTTATAAACGATTGTTTTCAGATTTTTTAATGGCGGAGACATTATTTGTTCCGGCTCCGGCTGTGTATAATAACTGCTTAATTCATCCTGCAGCAGGCTTACCATGGTTTTATCCTGTTCCGGGAAATCAAATTCTTTTAACTCCCGGTTTTGTGGAAAAATCGGAAAACATAAGGAAACCAGTACGGCAACCAGCGTCAGGCTGATGATGAGAGCGATGAGCCTTTTCTGCGGCAGTTTATGAAACAAGGATGAATGGTCCTTGTTTCTGGGTTTTTGCGGCATGAGCTTCGGATGAACGATCAGTTTGAATGAGACCGGTCGACTTTTATGTGAGTTTCTTTTTTCTACTCTCTGATGCAATGAACTAACCAACATACTTTACCTCACAAATCATATCGACATAATTTCCGTTGCATATTAATATTATATCCATGTTGATGGATAAAAAAACGCGCTCAATCCTGCTGATGATTATGGGCCTGGCATGTGTGATGTTTCTGCTTCGGGTATTTTTTATTGATATTATGAGTGTGGCGGGGCGCTCGATGGAGCCGACACTTATGCCGGGAGGGCCGCTGCTCATCGATAAACTGTATTATGGGTTGATGATCCCCTTTGGAAATCACTCGTTGATACAGTGGCATAAACCGGCGAGAGGTGATATAGTAGTATTCTTTAATGACTATGATGATACCATCACCGTAAAGAGGTGCCTGGCCATAGAGGGCGATCCCATAAAAACAGAAAACGGACAACTCTTTATTAATAACAAAATATTACCGTTAAAATATTATCAGGAAATAAAATGGAGAGCATATAATGTGGTCCCACCGGGATACATTTTTGTATCGGGTGATAATCTTAACTACTCTGTTGACTCACGGGAATACGGATTTATTTCCATCAAAGCAGTCTTGGGGTGTGCGATGTTCGTACAATAAGGAAGGTTCTTGCAATGCTCGATAAGCAGGGGAAAAGACGCTTTTATATTTACATTTTATTTATTGGCGTTCTCGCGGTCATTCTGGTGATCAATCTTTTTGTATTGATGATTTTTTCGCCACAGCCTGAAAATGATACACAGCAGGCGAAACCGGTTGTGGAACGGGGCGCCATTCTTGACAGAAACGGCAGACCGCTTGCCATACAGACTCAGCTGTATTCGGTTGAGGCATGGATTCCGGGGATTGAGGATATTAAGGAAACCGTCTCTTTGCTGTCTCATGTCCTTGATATCAGCGAAAATAATATTTTTAACAAATTGCACAGTACCACCAGATCGGTCTATATTGAGCGGAAGATAAGTACCAAGAAGTCCGAACAGATCCGCGAGTATAAAAAGCAGGGGAAGTTAAAGGGGATTCTTTTACGCAGTGAGTACGGTCGTATTTATCCCGAACAGGAGCTTGCCTCTCATGTTATCGGCTATATCGGGGTGGATAATGTGGGACTGGAGGGGATTGAATACTCATTCGACAAACAGCTTTCTCCTGACCCCGAAAATTCCGGGCAGACTGAAATACACGGTAATCACGTGGTACTCACTATTGATATCAATATCCAGTATATGCTTGATAAAATCGCCAAAGAAACCCTAAAAGAGCAAAAAGCGGATTCGGTCATGATTCTGGCTATGAACGCAAAGAACGGGGAGATCCTTGGGTATTCGGCTGTTCCTGATTTCGATCCCAATGAATTCCTCAACTATAAGAAATCGGATTTAAAAAACAGGCCGCTTACCCAGGCCTACGAACCGGGATCGGCATTTAAGATATTCAGCCTGGCCTCTATGATGGAATTGGGTGCATTAAGCAAATACGACACCTTTGTCTGTAACGGATATTACGAAAAGGTGCTTGCCGACGGCACCACTATCAGGATTGGTTGTTCCGGGGTACATGGGGTGGTAACACCGGAGTTAATATTAAAATACTCATGTAACGCCGGGGCGGCATATGCTTCGGATAACGCAGACAGCATTCTTTTTTATGAAAAATTAAAGGACTTTGGTTTCGGCGAAAGAACCGGTTTACCCCTGCCCGGGGAGTCATACGGCATCTTTCACGAACCGCATACCTGGTCCGCGCGCTCCAAGCCGACTATTGCCATTGGTCAGGAGATTTCGGTTTCGGCGGTGCAAATGATCACGGCGGCCACGGTTTTCAGCAATAATGGAATGCTGTTAAAACCCCTGATTGTAAAGAAAATAATTTCACCGGACGGTAAGGTGTTAAAAACCTTCGGACGGGAGGAGGTCCGCAGGGTTGTCTCACCGGAGGTTGCACATGAAATACTCCATGAGATGATAAGCGCAACCGACAGCGGGGGTACCGCCCATTCCGCACGGCTGGCAGGTATTCCGGTGGCGGCCAAGACCGGAACAGCGCAGGTGGCTGATCCGGCTACCGGGCTGTATTCGCAAAACAGGTTTGTGGCATCGATAATCGGGTTGTTCCCGGCAAATGACCCACAGTTTATTCTCTATGTGGTTATCCGGAATCCAAAAGGCAGATGGTATTTCGGCAGCAGAATTGCCGCACCGGTATTTAAGCGGGTGGCGGAAGAGATACTTTCCTATTATGATATTTACGGAAAAAAGGATACGGTAATAACTCACAGCGGTGAACTGCATATTAAAAAACCGCATCCGGTCAAAATAGGTTCCAGCCTGCCCGATCTGCGCGGCCTTCCAAAGCGGCTTATTCTTCCCTTGTTTGAGGCGGGAATAACCGTTTATATTGAGGGAGAGGGTTATGTTGTTGCCCAGGATCCACCCGCGGGAACTCCGGTAAAAAAAGGCATGAGGGTATATCTGAAACTTCAATGACATATTTCGAGCAGAACCTTAACGCATTGCTTAAAAATAACTCTGGGATAAGAAAGGATTTTATTTCGGGGATACAGCCGAATCCGGATATAACAGTAGAGGATACGGTGTCCGGAATGCCGACGGCATTATACCGTGACAAATATATTCACAGCCGCCATAATCCTTATAAAGAAGCACAGAATGTAATCGCCTCACAGGTGCCGGCGAAGGTGAGTCTGTGCATATTTTACGGTATCGGCCTCGGGTACCTGCCCGAAGCTTTCAACGCAAAATATCCGGAAGTACCATGCCTGATAATTGAACCCGATATTTCGATGTTTGTGAAAGCTTTGTGGGCACGTGATATGACAAAGATTGCAGCCTCTCCCCGTATTTCTTACTTTGTCGGCACGGAGCCTGAACAGGTTGCAATGGTGTTGGAAAACCATTCACTTTCTCATGTTCATATTGTGAAACTCAGGGCCATGTTCGAAAAGGACAAAGAATATTATCAGCATATGGACCATACCATCGAATATTTTTTAAAAAAACGAGAGATCAATAAAAATACCTTGCAGCGTTTCGGTAAACTTTGGATCAGAAATCTCTGTGCGAATATCAGAAAAATCGCGGAAGCACCGGGAATAAAGCATTTGGCGGGAAAATTTTCAGGATTCCCTGCCCTCATTATTGCCGCCGGTCCTTCTCTTACTCCATTGCTCCCGTTGTTAAAGGATTTGACGGATAAAATGCTGGTTATTGCGGTGGACACCTCACTGCATGTTTGCCAG
>Ga0315536_1000418_pt1 | contig 21423 bp, 15 predicted proteins | sample SalMarSW160230MG_FD_203093 | JGI IMG/M metagenome (GOLD analysis project Ga0315536, IMG submission 203093) | Salt marsh sediment microbial communities from the Plum Island Ecosystem LTER, Massachusetts, United States - Salt Marsh Sediment SW1602-30 ...
TTTTTTGTGGGAACCGGATAAAATCACCTGGTATGTTGACGGCAAGATTGTCAATGTGGCAACCACGGATATCCCCACTGTTCCGGGCAAAATAATGATGAATCTCTGGCCCGGTATCGGGGTGGATAGCTGGCTGGGGGCATATGACGGTACGGTTCCCCTGCATGCCTCTTATGACTGGGTACGGTATTCCGCATTGCGATAAAAATATCGCAATTACCGCCGTTCTGTTACGGCCGGGTCCTTACCGTTTCGGTTTTGCGTCCTTCAATCATGCGGCGCTACGACGAAAGGGCAGAATGAGCCAAGGGCAGCAAAAACACCGCCAAGAATTGTATAAAATCTGCCGCTTTCCCAAACACAGAATCAAACATAAGCATATTGGTAACCGGCGGGGCAGTATGGGCTGTTAAAATAATACAATAATGTAGTTAAAAATAAAATTAAATACATATATGTATTATTTATATTCACATATTATCAATCACTATTGACGTTGATTATTTCATTTATACAGCTCACTTCTCACCGGCGTCTGCGTAGGACTGCCAGATGAAGTACGGTCCATCCCTGTTTTTTATAATACCCAAGGGCATAACTGTTGTTCCTGTCCGCTACAAGCTGATACCGCTTCACCCCCATCTTTTTTCCCCATCGCATGATTTTGTCCAAAAGCGCACTGCCTATCCCCTTATTTCGCTTTTCCGGCTTGACATATAAATCCTCTACCCATATAGAATAACCCCCTTCGGACGTGGAAACTACCAGTTGTGCGGTGATCATCCCCACCACCGACGTACCCATCCTGGCAATGGCAATATAGGCGTGCGGCGAAGCAAGAAGCATAGTAAATCCCCTGGCCTGGGCCTTATGATTCACATTGAAATCCCGTTCAAGTGCAAAAAGCCCGGCAAGCATGCCGACACATTCATCCCGGTCTTCCGCCCGGGCCCGGCTGATTGTATATGTTGTTTTCATATGTCCCCCCGTATTATAAGCAATTAGTATACCAATATTTCATGGCATGAAAATTGCATATTTATCATGAAAAGGAGGACTGAAAATGAGGCCGTCATGCACTATTCTTGAGTCGACCCTGCGGGAGGGGGAACAGACCCCGTATATCTATTTTACCCACAGACAGAAGCTGGACCTGGCACGTATGATCGATGAGGCGGGTGTGGATATTATTGAAGCGGGTGTGCCCGCCATGGGGGATTCCGAACGGCGAACATTAGAGGAAATCGGCAGACTGAGGCTTCATGCGGAGGTTGTTACCTGGAACCGCATGAAAAAGGAAGACATCTGGTATTCGGTGGGGGTCGGTATTTCTTCAGTACACATTTCGGTTCCGGCTTCCGAATTATTGATCAAGAAAAAAATCGGTATGCATCCGCTTGAAGCGCTGGACAAACTGGCGGAAGTACTCGATATAGCTCAAAAAGAGGGCTGCCGTATCTCAGTGGGAGCGGAAGACGCTTCGCGAGCCGATCCGCTTTTTTTGCAGGAGATTCTGAAACTGGCGGTTTCTTTCGGTGCCGTGAGATTCCGTTACGCGGACACACTCGGGCTGCTGACGCCGGATAAAACCTTTACGGTTATTGCCAAACTAAAGAAAAACTGTCCCATCCCCATAGATTTCCACGCCCATAACGATTTCGGACTGGCCACGGCGAACGCCCTTGCGGCTTTCAGGGCGGGAGCGGAAATCATCAGTTGTACGGTTTTGGGGCTCGGCGAAAGAGCGGGCCATACCGGGCTTGAGGAGTTTGCCGGCTGTTTGAAATTCCTGCTTAATCTTCCGGTCGGGATTAATTTTAAGAAGCTTGGGAAACTCTGTACCAGAGTCGCGGAAGTCACGGGTACGGCTATTCCCTCAGCTAAACCGCTTTTCGGGCGTAATGTTTTTACCCATGAGTCGGGTATCCATGTAGACGCCCAGTTGAAGCACGATGCCTGTTATGAACCCATCACGCCGGAAGCAATCGGACGAAAAAGAAAGATTATTCCGGGAAAATATTCCGGGTCCGCCAGCATACGGTATCTTGCGCTGAAGAATGGAATCAGGTTGACGGATGAACAAGCTGACAGCATTATCACCCGTTTGCGGCAGGTGTTGTTTTCCCTGCCCGCAGTCAATGTTCAGAAACTCTTTGAACAGCTGCTGCTTGATGAGGTACGAGATGCCACCCGCGTTTAAGCAGGGTGGGCCGGTATCGGGCCATACCGGGCTTGAGGAGTTTGCCGGCGGCGGGCTGCGCATACTCGACAAATTCCGCTATTTATATTAAATTCGTCCTTTGAATACCTTTTCGCACAAGGATGCAGCGATGAAGATACCGAAGCGTCTGCTGATTGCCTGTCTGGTGTTGCCGGCAGCGTTGCTTTTTTACCCGTCTTGCGAAGGGCAGGACGTACAGGTCCCTGCCGCCGCGGGCAGCGAGAACACCCTGGTGATCGGCGCGGCGCAGATGCCCAAATCCCTTAATTTTTTCATCGATTACGGCTCGTTCAGCATCCAGGTGGCCCAGCTTTTATACGAGCGCCTGTGCGAACGCAATCAGGATACCTGGGAGCTGGAGGGCAGGCTGGCCGAGAGCTGGAGTATCAGCCCGGACAAACTCACTTACACCTTTCGTCTGAACCGCGATGCCCGCTGGGCCAATGGATCTCCCGTAACCGCGGATGATGTCGTCTTTACCTATACTACCATCATGAACCCGGACAACCTGACCACGGTCTTTTGTATGTTTTACGAGGCGGCCTTCAAACGGGTATACGCCAAAGACAAGTATACCGTGATCTTTGAGGCCAAGAGCCCGCGCTGGTTCAACTTTGTCCACGCCTTTTCCTTCCTGGTGCTTCCCAAGTATGAGTTTCAGGGCAAAAACTTCAACAAGGACTTCAACCTGACGCTGCCGCCCGGCTCCGGTCCGTACGTGATTGAGGACAGCGAGCCGGACCGCTATCTCGTGTTAAAGCGCCGGGACGACTACTGGTGCAAAACCCTACCGCAAAAAAGGGGCATGTACAACTTTAAACATATCAAATACAAGTTCATCCTGGAGGACGCCATCCGCCTGGAGGCCCTGAAAAAGGGGGAGATCGACGTGATGACCGCTCCCACGGCCAAAAACTGGATTGAATGGACCGAAACAAATACACCCTTCCAGGTAAAGCAGCACTGGATCCTGCCCAGAAAGATTTTCAATTATATGCCGCAGCTTTATTCCGGCTTTCACATGAACATGCGGAAAAAATTGTTTCAGGATCTCAGGGTCAGGAAGGCCCTGGCCTTCCTTTTGAACGTGAAGGTCATCAATCAAAAGCTGATGTATGACCAGTACATCCCGCTGCACTCGTATTTTCCCAGTTTTTTCAACAACGACAAGGACCTGCCCCATTTTGATTATAATCCGGAAAAGGCGCGCGCGCTTTTGGCCCAGGCAGGTTGGGACCGGGTGGACAGCGACGGCGTGCTGATAAACAAACAGGGCCGGCGCCTGGAGTTCGAGTTTTTATATACTACGCCGAGCATCGAGAGGCACCTGACTGTGTACAAGGAAGACTGTGCCAAGGTGGGGGTGCGGGTCAACCTGAACCTGGTTTCCATGGCCGCGTATCGTAAACGGGTGTTCGAGGACCTGAACTTCGATATGGTTCGGGTGGGCTGGGGGACGGATCCGGGCACGCTCTTCCCTTCCATGGAGGACGGCTGGAAGAGTGATACCGCGGACCAGCCCAATACCAACAACATCGTGGGGTATAAGAACCCGAAGCTGGACAGACTTATCGATCAATATCTTGAGGAGTTCGATACGGGCAGGCGCAAAGCGCTGTTGAAGCGGATGGACCTGATCCTGGCCAATGACGTGCCGGTGATCCTCGATTGGTACGCGCCTTATACGCGCGTGTTTTACTGGAACAAATTCGCCGCACCTCCCCACCTGCTGAAGAAATACACCGATTCCGCGGCCGAGGATACCTACCTGACCGATTGGAGCATAGATTCGGGGGCGCTTGCCGCCCTGCAGACCGCGATTGCACACGGAACGGCCCTGCCGGCCCAGCCCGTTAATGTGTATTATGATGATGAACTGAAGGCGCAGTACGGGAAATAAAAATCAGGTGAATTATTCACGCGTTTCGGGTAAGACTTTGGTCATAAGCAGACTCATAAACTTTTGCGATTCCTCAAGAATTATAATATGGGCCGATTTTTCAAACCAGATGAGGTGTTTGCCTTTTTTTGCCTTAAGCTGATGAAAATATTTCTCGGCAAGTACAAACGGGGTGGTATAATCGTGCCTGCCCAGAAAAAAATAAACCGGCACATCCAGCGAAGGGGCCTGTGTAAAAAAATTAATGGTCAACAGTTCATCCCACACGCATTGTGTGGTAAAGAGGCTGCCGGGCTCGATATTGAGAAGGTCAACCAATGAATACTCCGGGGAGGCTTTGGCCATGTCTATCAGTTTGTCGAAGTCGGACTCACCGTATAATACCCCGCCGAATTTGCCCAGCCATTTTCGTTCGACCATCAGGGCCGCGGTGTTTCCTTTGTACGGCGGGTGAATGTTCTTTAATTCGGTAATGGCTTCCCGGTTGCCGGACTCACGCGCTTTTTGCAGCACAAACTCATAGGAGAGACGTTCGTTCTCCGTCATGTCGGCGATCTGCCCCACGCCGACGTAGGCAGAGATAAGTTCCGGATACTTTTGTACTGTTAACACCCCCAGCACACTGCCCCAGGAATGCCCGACCAGGTAGAGTTTCTCCTGTTTAAAGCGCGCCAGAAGCAGTTGTATCAGCTCATGGGTATCGGAGACAAACTGCCCGATATTCATCGTCTGTTTTGGGATGGTGCTGTTGTAGGATTTGCCCGCTCCCCGCTGGTCCCAGATCACTACGGTGAAGGCCTTTTCCAGGTCCCGCATTTCATGTTCGAAGGGGATGGCCGGTGTTCCCGGCCCGCCGTGCAAAAAAAGCAGGAGGGGGTTGGCGGTGTTTACCCCGCGAATAAGCACCCACTGCAGGACACCACCCAGCATAATCCGCTCAAGTACGGCTATACCGGTTTCACTCGCTATGGCGGGCGTCGCCGTACCGCAGGAGAAAAGCAGCATGACCAATGCCGCACAGAGGACCATCAGTTGCATTTTTTTCATAATTGAATATACCCGTTATTTCCCGGAAAGTATACCTTTTAAAATTATTATCAACCGTGCGAAACCGGGGAACTGCCTATACCTGAAACCATTTCTTCAGATCGACAGCCTTTGCCAGGCGATAGTGGATATACAGCAGGAAGATGCCCGTAAAAAGAATAGGGATAATCACAAATAACGACCAGGTAAGGCCGATCGTTCCCGTTAAGGCAAAATGCAGGATCATATCCAATCCCCCGGTGATTATCCCGACGCCGAAGAGGATAAACGCGGCGATATTGGCACCCTTTGTTTTTGCCTTGATGCATGCCGTAACCACGGCGGATGTCACAACAATCAGCATAAAGGAGATGGGCAGGGCAATATAATAAAACCAGTCGATAGCCCCGTTATCCATGAGATCAACCAGGACCAGAAACAGCATGATTGCGCATGCGGAAAAGACTGAAATCAGCAGGGGTTTTTTCGGCAGCAGCAGGGGAAAGGTGGCCAGCAGCCAGATCAATACTATCGAGGCCAATGGGTAACGGGCCCAGGTGACCCCGAAGCTGGTAATAATATTGGTAAGCGCGACAATGAGAAACGCGGTGAGCAGTGAAACGCTGACGATTTCCCAGGCCAGAAAGCGCAGCACTCCTTTGTCTTTTTCGGGTATCGCCTTGTCGGGGAAGACCGTTTTTTTGGGGGGTTTTGAATTTCTCTGTTGGGCTACGGGCGTAAAACAAAGCGGGCATACAGCAACATACTCATCAAGTTCAACACCGCAGCGGCTGCAATAAGGCATAGTTAATCCTTTCCGTCTCCTTTAATTCTAACATGGATTCCCAGTTTGACAAGCTTTCTGAAAAAATGCTTTTCCACTTCAGGTTCTTTATATATTCTGCCAAAATTCATGTAGACCTTGTCTTTATAGCTGCACACGGCAAGGTTTATCTTTACCGAACTGCTGGGCGGCAGGAAAAGCTGGAAATCTTCGATTTCATGCTCCAGCGCTTCCGGCAGGGTGACCCTGCCCAGATTTGTCAGCACCCCATTGTTTACGCTGGTAAAATACACCCTTGTTGCGAGCTTCAAAATAATTTTTTTTATAAAAAGCGGGGTGACCCTGAGCAGGGGGTGCAGCTCCGCGCGTATGTTCCGTTTAATCTGCTTGTTGATATACTTTTTATCCACCTCAACCCGCATGTAATGATATACCTGCTTTAAAATATCGTTGAATCCGTAACGGCCCAGGCGCGGATCTATTTCAGGATTGACAAAAAGCGAGAAATTCCTCATGGTGCGCGAAGGGTATATATTCCTGAGATTAACGGGTACCATTATTCTGATGGGTTTCAGATACTTTTTCCTTTTTGCGGCGGGGACGGCAAACAGCAGGTCCTGGAAGGATTCAAGCAATACGGCCGCTAAAAACTCTGTTACATGCACGTTCAATTTTTTTACAACAGGTTTCATGTCCTTGAAATCAATGATTCCGGTGGTCCGGTAAAAGGGCCGCCGGTGATCGGTTTTGAAGGGCAGGGGGAATACACCGGATTGCATTGCCGGGGCGGGCACGGATCTTTTGTGGAATTTCTTGTAGGCGTCCTCGTACTCGGCCCAATCGGGGGTCTGGTCCGGCCTGAAAATACCGTTTACGTCAGGGTTCTTAATTCCCTTCTGGTTAAGATATTCGGCCGTTAACGCCTTCAGGAAGATCAACCCACCGACCCCGTCGGTTATACTGTGGTGGAACTCGGCTGCTATTCTGTTTTTATAGGCCCGTACCCGGAAGGGGAAAATCCCTTTTTTTGTGATGGGCATCCGCTCACAAGGGTACACGGAATCCGCGATGATTCGGGGTTTTGCCAGATTGGTGTTCCAGAAATGCCAGAACAGGCCCCGCTGCAAATTCACCCGGTAATAGGGAAATCTTTCGATAATATTATCCAGGGCTAATTGCAGTTTCTTAACCGTAATCGGTTTTTTGAGACCGACTTCAAGCCTGAATATACACGGTTCTTTGGAGGAGGATATCAGGCTGTACAGCGTCGCGGCGTTATCCAGCCGGTACCATTCCCGGATCATTGTTTGACTGCCTGTTTTCGGACTCACTTTTCCCCCGGTAATTACGCTTTTTGCTGTTAGTATACGCTATTATCGCTGAAGTGTCAGGTTTTTATTTACCAGGTACCGCATACTAATCAAGTTTTACTCTACTACCTAATAAAATTCAAAAATGGTATTGATAGTAGCGGATCAGGATTATATACCTTTAATTCCCCTCTATGCCCTCGACAAACTCATCCATTTGGGTTAGATTTTTTACGTATTACTGTAACGTATGATTTGTAAAAGAGGTTATACAATTATGAGAAGAACAATATATATTTTCCTTTTATGCATAACGGTCCTGTTGTTCGCGGCCTGCCGGGGTCCGGAAGACCGGTCCGCTTCCCTGAGTACCGAGAACATGATCGTGATCGGCGCGGCGCAGATGCCCAAATCACTCAATTTTTTTGTTGATTACAATACCTTCAGTATCGAGGTGGGCCAGCTTTTATACGAGAACCTGTGCGAGCGCAACGCCGAGACCTGGGAGCTGGAGGGCCGGCTGGCCAAAAGCTGGACCATCAGCCCGGACAAGCTCACCTATACGTTCAAACTCAATCCCGACGCCAAGTGGGAGGACGGTACCCCCGTTACCTCCGATGACGTGATCTTTACCTACAACACGGTTATGAATCCCCAAAACCTCACCAGCCTGTTCCGCCTGGATTACGAGGCTTCCTTCGTCAAGGTCTACGCCCCGGATAAAGAGACCGTGGTATTCAAGGCCAAGAACAGGCGCTGGTCCAATTTTAACACCGCCTATTCCTTTACCGTGCTGCCCAAACACGAGTTCGAGCACGGGGATTTCAACAAGGACTTCAACATCGCGCTTCCCCCGGGATCGGGACCGTATATCATTGAGGACGTGCAGCCCGAGCGCTTTATCGTGCTGAAGCGCCGCGATGATTACTGGTGTAAGGACCTGCCGCAGAAGAAAGGCATGTATAATTTCGCGCGTATCAAGTACAAGTTTATCCTGGATGACGAGATCCGCCTGGAGGCCCTGAAAAAGGGTGATATCGACCTGGCCTTTCCCCCTTCCGCCAAGAAATGGGTGGAGTGGACCCAGGAGAACCCGCCCTATCAGGTTAAGCAGCACTGGATTCTGGCCAAAAAGGTATATAACGAGCGCCCCATGGGTTATTCCGGCTTTCACATGAACATGCGCCGGGACAAGTTCAAGGACGTCAGGGTGCGCAAGGCCCTGGCCTACCTGCTGAATGTAAAGCTGATAAACGAGAAGTTGATGTATAACCAGTACCTCCCCCTGTACTCATACTTTCCTGATTTTTTCAATAATGACCCCGACCTGCCGCATTTTGCCTACAACCCGGAGAAAGCACGCGCCCTCCTGGCCCAGGCGGGTTGGGACAGGGTGGACAGCGACGGCGTGCTCATAAACGGCAGGGGGGAGCGCTTCGAGATCGAGTTTCCCTACAGCAGCGCAAGCTTGGAAAAGCACCTGACCATTTACAAGGAAGACTGCGCCAAGGTGGGCATCCGGATCAACCTGGATCTGCTCTCCGCGGCCGCGTACACCAAAAAGGTGTTCGAGGACCATGATTTCGACATGGTCTGGCTGGCCTGGGGGCGCGGCGGACGCTTTCCCTCGGTGGAGGACGGCTGGCGCAGCGACCGCGCGGACGCGGTCAATACCAACAATATTGTGGGCTATAAAAACCCGGAATTGGACAAGCTGCTTGATCTCTACCTGAAAGAGTATACTGTGGAAAAGCGTATACAGATCCTGAAAAAGATCGATCTGATTCTGACGAATGACGTGCCCACCGTATTGTTGTGGTACGCGCCGTACGTCAGGTTTTTCTACTGGAACAAGTTCACCATGCCTGATAAGGTATTAAAGAAATACGCCGATACCTACTCCGAGGACTCGTACCTTACAAACTGGAGTATCAACCGCGAAAAACTGCAGGCCCTGATGCAGGCGGTGAACGGCAACAAGGCGCTTCCGGCGGAAGATGTCGATATATACTATGATGAGGCTTTGAAAGAGAGATATGCTGCGCTATCTGATTAAGCGCCTGTTACTGATTATCCCCACCCTGATCGGGGTCAGTATCGCCTGCTTCCTGCTGACCAGGTTTCTGCCCGGCGGCCCCATCGAGCAGGCCATCATGCGCCTGACCTCCGGCGGTGAACACATGCACAGCCGCTCCGTGGAAAGCGGTGAGGTGGAGCGCCTGAAAAAAATCTACGGCTTCGACAAGCCCGTAATTCAGCAGTATTTCTCCTGGATGGGCAAGATCGTGCAGGGGGACTTCGGGGAGTCGTTTCGCACCTTCCGCCCGGTACTGGCGGAAATAGCCGCGCGTCTGCCCATCTCGCTCACCTTCGGGCTGACGGGATTTTTGCTTTCTTATCTGATCTGTATTCCCCTGGGCATAAAAAAGGCGCTTACCCACCGCAGCCTGTTCGATACGGTTTCCAGTGTGGTGGTCTACGTGGGGTATGCCATCCCGGGCTTTGCCCTGGGGGTGCTGCTGCTGGTGTTCCTGGGGGGCGGGAGCTTTTTGAACCTCTTCCCCTTAAGCGGGATCGTGTCCGACAACTTTGAGTATCTGCCCTGGTACCGGCAGATCCTGGATTTTCTGCACCATATGGTGCTGCCGGTGCTGTGTTACAGTATCGGGGGGTACGCGATCCTGACCACTTTGATGAAAAACTCATTAATGGAGGAGCTGAACAAAGACTACATCCGTACGGCCCTGGCCAAGGGGCTGCCGTACAACAGGGTGGTGTTTCGCCATGCCCTGCGTAACGCCTTCATTCCCATTCTCACGGGAATGGGCAGCCTGTTCACCCTGTTTTTTGCCGGATCGATCCTGATCGAAAAGGTGTTTTCCATCCCCGGTATGGGGCTGTTAAGTTTTCAGGCCATGCTGGACAGGGATTATCCCGTGGTGCTGGGAATAATCATCATCCAGACCCTGTTCAACCTGTTGGGCAGGCTGATCTCGGATTTTTCCCTGGCCGTGGCCGATCCGCGGATAAGTTTCGAATGATGAAATTCCGTTTGTCGCCGCTGACAAGAAGAAGACTCAAGCGCTTTGTGCAGATAAAGCGGGCCTTTGTCTCGCTCTTGATCCTGGGCTGCCTGTTTCTTATCTCCCTGGCAAGCGAGCTGATCGCCAATGACAAACCCCTGCTTATACGCTATGAGGGCAGATGCTACCTGTTTGCGGCCTATAATTTCTACGCGGACAAGGAGTTCGGCGGTAAGTACGATACCGAGGCCCAGTACCGGGAGCTTGCCCGCAGCCCGCGCTTTCAGGACAATCCCGGAAACTTTATGCTCTTTCCCCTTATTCCCTACAGCCCCTATACCTCTACGCTGGCCGAGCTCAAGGGCAGCCCGCCCACGCCGCCGGACGCGCTGCACCTGCTGGGCACGGACGACCGGGGCAGGGATGTGTTCGCGCGCCTGTTGTACGGATTTCGGATCTCAATCAGCTTTGCCCTGGTGCTCCTGCTGTTGGAGATTGTGGTCGGCTCTGTCATCGGGGCCCTGCAGGGCTACGCGGGGGGCGCGGCGGACCTGACGGCGCAGCGTTTTATCGAGGTGCTTTCGGCCCTGCCGTTTTTATACGTGATTATTCTGCTCGGCAGCATCCTGGGGCAGAGTTTTACCACACTGATTATCATCATGGCCGTGTTTAACTGGATCGGGCTTTCCTATTATATCCGGGCGGAGTTTCTGCGTATAAAAAAATACCAGTTTGTGGACGCGGCCAAGGTACTGGGGGTAAAACGGTATAAGATCCTGTTCTCCGAGATACTCCCCAATGCATTGACCCCCATTATCACCTTTATGCCGTTTTCCCTGATCAACGCGGTATTCACCCTGACGGCGCTGGACTACCTTGGCTTCGGCCTGCCCGCGCCCACGCCCAGTTGGGGTGAGCTGATCCGGCAGGGGCTGGAAAACCTGCCCAGCTACTGGCTGTCGGTCTATCCCTTTATCGCCCTATTTCTGACACTGCTGCTCTTGACCTTTATCGGGGAAGGGGTAAGGGAGGCCATGGACCCCAAGGAATACGCGAGGATGGAGTAGATTATATGGCGAGCGAACAGCCACTGGTACAGGTGGAAAATCTCTCAATCGGTTTTACGGTGGAAGACACCGCCATCCAGGCAGTGGATTCCATCTCGTTTGAACTGAAACACGGCGAAAGCCTGGGGCTGGTGGGTGAGTCCGGCTGCGGTAAGACCGTGAGCGCCATGTCGATCCTGAAACTCCTGCCCATGCCCCCGGCGCATATCGAGAGCGGCCGCATCCTGTTTGACGGCCGGGACATGCTGCGGCTTACCCCGTCCGAGCTTCACGCGGTCCGCGGCAGGGAGATCGGGGTGATCTTTCAGGAGCCTATGACCAGCCTTAACCCGGTAAAGCGCATCGGCGAACAGGTGTCCGAGGCCCTGACCGTGCATTTCCCGGATACACCGCCGGATGAGCTTGCCCGGCGGACCGCCGAGCTGTTGCGGGTGGTGGGCCTGCCCAATCCGGAGCATACCGCCGGGCTGTACCCGCATAAGCTCTCCGGGGGCATGCGCCAGCGGGTGATCATCGCCATTGCCGTGGCCTGCAATCCCAAGCTGCTGATTGCGGACGAGCCCACCACCGCCCTGGACGTGACCATCCAGGCCCAGATTATGGAACTGATACGCTCATTAAAAGATTCCTACGGGATGTCGCTGATCCTGATTACCCATAACATGGGGCTGGTCACCACCACCTGCGACCGGATCATCGTTATGTACGCGGGCCGCTTTGCGGAAACCGCTTCCGTCGGAGACCTTTTCAGGGAACCGCTGCATCCTTACACGCAGGGGCTGATGAAATCAATCCCCACACTGCGCTCAGGGAGCAGGGAACTCTCTTCCATTAAGGGCAGTGTGCCCCATCCCAGTGAGTTCTTGCCCGGCTGCCGCTTTGCCCCGCGCTGTCCGCGCTGTTTTGACAAATGTGGTACCCGAGAGCCGCCGCCGCTGTTTGCATACCGTAAGGACCACCGGGTTTCCTGCTGGCTGTATGAGGGAAAGGAAGACAATGGCAGATGAGCTATTGGCCGTAGAGGCCGTAAAAAAGTATTTTCCGATACAAAAAAGCCTGCTTTCACGGCAGAAGACCTATGTGCACGCGGTTGACGGCCTGTCATTTGCCATAGGCAGGACCCGGACCATCGGTCTGGTGGGTGAGTCGGGCTGCGGCAAGACCACACTGGGCAGATTGCTGGTGAACCTGGAAAAGCCCACTGCCGGTGAGATCCTGTATCACGGGATGAGTACGTCCCGCTTTTCCGGTCGGGAATGGCAGGATTATCGTAAAAAAGTCCAGTTTATTTTTCAGGACCCCTACTCGTCGTTAAACCCGCGCAAGACCGTGTATGAGATCATTACCACCGGGATCCGCTCTTTCCGCCTGCTGCGCACCGCAAAAGAACGGATGGCACGCGCGGCCGAGCTGTTGGAGCTGGTGGGACTGTCGGCGCAGTACACCCACCATTATCCGCACGAGTTTTCCGGCGGCCAGCGGCAGCGCATCTCCATTGCCCGGGCCCTGGCCCTTTCACCGGAGCTCTTGATCTGCGACGAGCCGGTGTCCGCCCTGGATGTTTCCATCCAGGCCCAGATCTTAAACCTGTTGAACGGGCTGAAAAAACGCTTCGGCCTGTCGTTTATCTTTATTTCCCACGACCTGGCCGTGGTAAAATACGTGGCTGATATCATTATCGTAATGTACCGGGGGAAGATCATGGAAAAGGCCTCCAGCAGCAGGCTGTTTTCGCATACCGCGCATCCGTATTCCCGGGCATTGATCTCGGCCATCCCCCAGCCCGTGCTGACAAGGCAGAAAAAGCGGATCATTCTGCAGGGCGATGTCACCACCCCGGTGGGATCGATCTCCGGCTGCTGCTTCCGTGAGCGCTGCTATATGGCCGAGGAGATCTGTGCGCGGGAAGAACCGTCATTCAAACAGATGGCGGACGGCCACTATTCAAGCTGCCACTTTGCCCGGCGGGTGGCGGGAGAAGGTTAAAGGAGCAATCTAAAACTGTTCAAAATGAGAATTGCCGACCTGAAAGTGGTTTCGCTTGACGACGGCAAGGTTTTGACAGTATATACAGTAAGGGGATTAAACATGATCAGAAAAATCAAGTATTTGGCATTCGCGCTTCTTATAAGCGGGCTGCTGTTATTTTCGATTTCGGCCGATTCTACCAATATTCCGGGCCTGCATCGTTATCAACTGGACAACGGCATGGAGGTGTTTATCTTTGAAAACCACGCGGTCCCGCTGGTTAAGATACAGATTACCTTCCGCTGCGGGGCCATCGCCCAGACCGCCAAGACCGCGGGACTTTTTCATCTCTATGAGCACATGCTTTTTAAGGGCAACAAGGTTTTTAAAACGGACAGCGATTTTCAGGCGGCTATGAAGGAAATCGGGGTGACCTCCTGGAACGGGGGGACCGCCACCGAAGCGGTGGAATATCATTTTACCGTACCGGCGGACAAGCTGGCCAAGGGGGTGGCGTTCTGGGCCAATGCCGTGCGTTATCCGCTTTTTAAAGAGGACGAGCTTGCCACTGAGAAGCAGGTGGTCATTAATGAGATTCGGGGAGGACATAACGATCCCGGGCGTATTTACGAAGGGGCCATGACCAAGGCGTTTTACTACCGGTACCCCTGGCGCAGGGATGTTTCCGGACCGGAGGAGAATATCCGTAACGCCACCAGGGCCCAGCTGCTTGATATTCAAAAGCATTATTATATTCCCAATAACGCGGCCCTGTTTATCGGCGGCGATGTTGATCCCGAGGCGGCGTTGGAGGTGGTGAAGACCTATTTCAGTGACTGGAAGGCTGGGCCCGATCCCTGGGAGTTTGAACTTCCTGCGCATCCCTTTTTGACCAAGGATATTTCCCTGGTATACCCGTCTCCCCCCATGTATCAGGGGCTGATGTCCGTGGACATGCGATTGCGCGGACCGGATGTACTGGCGGACCCGCATGATACCTACGCGGCCGACGTCTGGCTGATGCTGCTGGAAGATCCCAACGGTAAGTTTAAGAACGATATTTATAAAAAGGTAAAGGGTATCTATAAAAAAGAATATATCGATGCCTCATATTTTACCCAGAGGGATGGGGCGGTGATTTATTTCCGTACCTACCTGGTGGTGGACCCGGCCGGGAACAGTGCCGAACATGTGGAAGCGTTCAAGGCGGCGGTGCTGGATGAGATGAAAAAAATACTGGACGATCCGGATTATTTCAGTAAACAGGATTTTGATCTGGTGAAGACCCGCCTGGAAGACAAGCAGCTCCTGGATATGCAAACCGCCGACCAACTGGTCTCCTCACTTGCTTTCTGGTGGTCTTCCGCCGACACGGATTATTACCTGCATTATATCGCCAACATGAAGAAGATCACCATAGATGACGTCAAGGCCTACATCCGTAAATATATCAGCGGCCGCCATATTCTTACCGGTGTCCAGATGAATCCCGGGGATTATCAGAAGGAAAAAGACCGGTTTTCAAAGGACGGGTATACTGAGATCAAAAAAGAAAACGCCTTCTGGTGGTCGAACCTCGAGAAAGGTGGGACAAAGTGAAAATAAGAATTGCTTTCGGCTTCCTTGTGATTTTGATCTTCGGTGTTTTTTTCTGTAAAACCACACCGGGCTTTATTGAACAGAACAAGCAGAGTATCAGCCGTTATACTCTAAAGAACGGCATTCCCCTGGTTGTGAAGAAAAACCATAATAACCGGGTGTACTCGCTGCTCATCGGCATCAAGGGAAACGTGATGTACACGCCGCCCGGCAAGGCCGGGATTGAGGGCATCACCCTGCAGCTGCTTGCCAAAGGTTCGCAAAAATACGATTACCAGACCCTCCAGGATATTCTGTTTAAGAAAAGCTCCTCTATCAGCGCTTTCTACAGCTCCTTTGATTACACGGCCTTCAGCCTGGCCACTCTGGACAAGTATTTTGATGAGTTGTTTCCCATCTACATGGATTGTTTTTTGCATCCGGCCTGGGATAAAAAGCAGTTCGGGTTTGTGCTGCACGGGATGAAGATACAACTGCAGCAGGAATTGAACGATCCCTACAGCCGGCTGGTGATGAAGCTGCATGACCACTTTTTTGCCGGTCATCCGTACGCGCAGTATTTCGGCGGAACGGAAAAGTCGCTGGATAACATCAGCCTTGATGACGTGAAAGATTATTACGCGAAATACCTGACCCCGGACCGCATGTATGTGGTGGCGGTCGGTGATTTTGACGCGGACAGCCTCTATCAGCGCCTGAACGCGACCCTGGGCGAGCTCTCCGCGCCTGCCGCCCGGCCCGCGGCTTTGCAGGTTCCGCCCTTTAAAAAGATTGCCAAACCGGAATTATTTCTGGAGCCCTTTGCCGCTTCGCAAGGGCTGGCGTATGTGCGCGCGGATTTCCCCGCACCCGATATAAACAGCCCGGACTACCCGGCCATGGCCCTGGCCTCGGCCATGTTGAACGACATGCTGTTTGAGATCGTTCGTATTCAGCACGGCGCGGCTTACGGCATGTGGGCGCATGAATTCGGATTTAAACAAAACTACGCCAGTATCGTGATTTTTAAAACAACCGTACCCCAGGACGTAAAGAAGTATATCGATGAGGCGGTGAATACCATGGCCCGGGGGCGCTGTGTGGGGGCCAAGGTCTCGGTATCCGCGGCGGGCAAGGGCGGCATCGGCCTGAAGCAGAATCCGGAGCTTGCCCACGGGAATTTTGTGCCGATTGCCGATGCCATAGAGTTTTATAAATCACAGTTTATCACCGCCTATTACGGCACCCAGGAAACCAACGCTTCGATTGCCTCGCAGATTTTATCGTCGCTTATTTATACCGGTGATCCGGCGGATTACCTCTATTTTGTGAATAAGATAAACAACGTCAGTGCGGAGGATGTTGTGCGGGTGATAAAAAAGTATTTTGCGGGGGAGCCGAAAATGTGGATGATCTTGAGTTCCGATGATCTGCTGCAAAAGATCAACAAGCAGGATTACCTGGAGGGTACCGGGAAAACGAACTAAAACGTTCGCGCGGAAATTATTCCACCCCGGAGCTCAGTGAAAAACTTACTTCGATTTAACGGTGGTTTTATCTTTCCGGGTGAAAGCGCTCCGCAGAGCCCTGCGTCATCAGTTTTTCGGGGTACCGGTTTTGAAATACCGCGGTAAACACAAACATGGGCACCAGCAAAATATACCCGACAATCCGCCAGAATAATTCATGCCCCAGTCCGTTTCGGGCCAGGAATATAAACAAGGCGCAGAGCAGAAAATACAGGCCCCATACTCCGCAGATAATCCTATTGGTTTGCAGAAAGGCGTGACTGTGCCAGAGTTCCGGGGGCAGGTTGTGCCGTGAGTATTCACCCGTCAGCGTGAAGGTTGTCATTAAAGAACCCAGCCAAAGCGCGCCCAGGTACAGGTTGTCGAGGAAGATGGTGTTTTGGGTGTAGAGAGAAAAACCGCCGATTTTCATGGCCGCGGCCAGGACCAGATAGATAACCGAACCGGTTTCGAAAAGCGTGGGCCGATTGGTCAGCAGGTGATAGAAAAAGATGATCCCCGCCGAAACGGCGGCGGCCGCAAAGGGCGCGGCTGTCGTGGTAAATCCGCCCCAGATCCACTTTATTATCCAGGGAATGAAAATAACATTCAACCAGAGCATTCCGGGGATTTTCAGCGGCCCCCGCAGGCCCGAGGCGGCCTTTTCGCGCTTTGCCTGTTGCTCCGGAGATGCAATTTTATCATGTGCGGCATTCTCTCCGTTGCCTCCCCGCGCCCCGGGGTTGTTCAGGTTGCTCTCCCGCGCCCCGGAGTTGTCTCCCCCAAACAACCTGCCCATCTGCATCAGCAGACCCAACTCTCCGTCCACTTTCATGTCTCCCCGCATCACCGCCTGCTGCCCGTCCAGTTTGCCGGTACCGATATCGATCCAGGTCTGAGCCGGTGCGGTAAGTGTCAGGGTGGGGTTTTCCAGGTACCCGCTGTAGGCCAGGCACTCACCACCTTTAATGGCCATGAAATAAGGAGAGCCGTCAAGCAAAAACTGGATACCGGCTTCCAGTCCGGGAACGGCCGCGGGTTTGTACTGCATGGCCATCCCGGCCAGAAAAGACTTGATACCGCCGTCACTGAGCTTTAACCGTTTGGCCCGGCCGGATATACTGATAGGGCGGTTTTCGTGTGGGGTAAAGGATTCCCAGTAGCTGTTGGCGATTTTACGGAACTCCTCCAAGGCCTGTTTGGATAAGGTGGTCTGCCTTATTATCTCCCGCTCGGTTTGCTTACTCATTATACCGTCCTTTCCCACCTCATAACCTGCTTTTTCCACGAGTGTATAAAGATCCGCGTATGCCGCCTGCATATCCTCCCTGTGCATGGGTTCGGCACCGCCGATGAGGATACTCCCTGTGAATTCGGCATGTTCGGAACAAAAGTTTTGTTTGAACGTGCTTGCCAACGAATCAAAGTGGGAGCGTTCGGGAAAACCGGCCGTGGAAATGAGAAACACCTTGTTTCTCCTGTCGGGATTTCGCGGGGGGTGCCCTGTACGACCGTTCCGCTCCACGAGTTCCGGCCGTACCAGGGGAAGCTGCCGATCCATCAGGTTCTTCACAATGCCCGGCATGCTGTAGTAGTACAGCGGAAAGGCATAGACGACCAGATCGGCATTGTCGATTTTGGGAAGGATTTTGTCCATATCATCCCTGTACACACAGCGGCCGGGTGTTTCAAGCCAACAGCTAAAACAGCCGCGGCAGGGATTAATGGTGCAGTCCCTGACAAGAACCTCTTCCGTGCGGCACCCGACGGAAGTAAGGCCTTTGCTAAAGTGGGAGGCCACATGAAAAGAGGAGGACCGTGTTCCCCTCGGGCTTCCCAGGAATATCAGTACGTTCATTTCGTTGTTCCTCCGATATTCTCTATCATGCCGATGACAAACCGGCTCATGAGCCTGAGATTCTCCGGACCAAGTTGGTCGGGCAGATCTTTGCACGATTCTTTAAATCCCCGGTTTGCCCGGGCCAGGAGTTCCCTGCCTTCTTCCGTAATCCCCAGACTATATGAGCGCCGGTCGTTCTTATCCGGATGACGGGTAATGGCTCCCTGTTTTTCCAGTTTGTCCAGTACCCTGGTGATTTTGGCCGGGGGCATAAGCGCGTAAGCCGCCAGTATACCTGGTGTGGCCTTCTCCCGATGTGCTATGGTAAAAAGGGCCTCAAACTCATGTACGCCCAGATCAAGAGGGCCGAACACCTGCTTTTCTCCCTTTTCCAGCAGCAGGCGGCCCAGGTGGATGATGGCCACGATCAACATGGCCGGCTCGCTGATGGTCCGTAATTGCTGCCAGGCGATTTCATATGAAAAATTATTATTTGAAACTATCATGATTGAAAATATATTACTTGAAACTAAAAATGTCAAGCTGCCCTGCGTTTTTTTTAGTGGTACGAACCGTGGACCCGGGGGAATGGTTCAAATAAAGGCGGCCTGACCATATTCGCGCAGTAATAAATATTCCGACAGGCCCTTTTCATATTCGCCTTTTTGCGGTATTATAATCGTAACATCTTCAGTCCATTTCATAAATTCATTTAAAATAGGTTTTCAGGAAAATTACCGGCAGAGTATAGATTGTACCTATAGAATTGTTCCGGCAAAGTGAAATGGTATGGGAACAGAGAAAAATAAATTTACAATCGGTTTTTTATTCGACTACCTGTATGAAGATTATACAAACCAGATTTTCAATAATATTTTACAGACCTGTCGCAATTACGATCTGAATTTTATCGGCTTCGGCGGGGGAACATTTAAGGCTTCGGCCTATAAATACCGGGACCAGAAAAATGTGGTTTTCGATCTGGCCGGAACATATACGCTGGACGGGATCATCGCGCTTACGGGTGTGTTCGGAAATTTTGTTTCCCAAAACCGGGTAAAAACCCTGCTGGGCAGGTATGACAACCTCCCGATCGTCAGCATAGGGCTTTCTATCGACGGTATGGATAATGTCACCAATGTAGTGATCGATAACAACAGCGGCATGGAAGCCCTGCTTTCACACCTCATAGAAGCACATCACTGCCGCAAGATCGCCTTCATCAAGGGCGCGTTTAACAATTATGACGCCGTTAAGCGGTTCGAATCCTATAAAGGGGTGTTGGCACGTTATAATATCCCCCTGAATAATGACCTTGTTATAGACGGAAACTTTGACTATTTTTACGGCATAGAAGCGGTAAAAATACTGCTGGATCAGAGGAAAATAATTCCCGACGCGCTGGTGAGCGCGAATGACGCCATGGCCATCTATGCCATGCATGAATTGCAGGATCGCGGTTTTCGGGTGCCGGAGGATATTGTGGTGACGGGTTTTGACGACATCGGGATGTGCCAGGCGGTCAAACCAAGGCTGACCACAATACGGCAGTCGTTTTTCGATATCGGCAGGGTGAGTGTGGAAACCATACTGGCCATGCTGCGGCAGGAGCGTGTACCGAAAAATATCGTCCTGCCCAGTAAGCTCTTAATCAGGGAATCATGCGGATGCTCGGAGCTCGAAGTCCTGGATGATATAATGCGCTTCGGCCATACCTGGAATATGAAAGGCGGTATTACCACTGTTTCGGATAATTCGGAAACCGTACCGGAAAGACTGGCCGAGGCAATCAGGCAAAGATTTCCGAATTTAACGAAAATCATAGATATTGAAGCCTGTCTTACGGAACTGTGTAAAAAAGCAATCAGCAAAAACAGCCTCCTTGTTTTTTTTAAACAGTTGTTTCTCCGTCTGTTTGAACACAAGGTCGAGATTGAAGACGTATACCGCCTGTCCATGCTTCTCTTCAGCGCCGTACTGGAAAACGTGGAGCAAAAAAAAGAGGCACGGAAAATTTCAGCGGCATGGCCGGACTTACTGGTGCTGGCGGGTCTTATTAATCACAATTTTCATTCCGGGCGGCAGGTGGAATCGCGAAAAGAAGAGGAGGTGGTTTTCAGAATAAATGAGGAGTTCATTAATACCTTTAATCTTTCACAGTTAAAAAAGATGATTCTGACGCAGTTACCGAAGTTACCTGTCCGCAGCCTGTATTTGTGTTTATATGAGGATCAGCAAAGGAAGAACTCCCGGGTGTTGCTTCATTATGATCTGGACGGGAAAAAGGCACACACGAAACGGGGTGCTTTCCCGTCACATCACCTCTTACCCAAAAAACTGGAGCCGGAAGCGGGATTTGAGTATATGGTGATGGCCCTGTACTTCAAAAGAGAGCACCTTGGGTACATTCTGTTTGAAATCAGCACATTAAACGGTTCGATTTATGAGACGTTGGCCACGCAGATCGGCAGTTCCATCAAGGGGGCAATGCTGACGCGTGAGATTAATGAATATACCCATACCCTGCAGCAGATGGTACAGGGAAGGACCAAAGAGCTGGAAGAAGCAAACCGCAAGCTGAAGGAACTGGATTCCGTAAAAAATGATTTTATTGCCAATATTACCCACGATTTCAGGTCTCCCCTGACCGCGGTATTAAATATCGCGGATCTGGCACTGAAATCAAGGAGTATTGATACGGAAAAAGTAAAGGAAGATTTCAGGATTATCTATGACGCTTCGGTGAAACTGAAAAAAACCATTGACAGGCTGCTTGAGCTTGCCCGGATGGATGTCCAGGGAATTACCCTGCGCATCAGCAAGGTGACGGTGGTACGTATGTTGAGAAGCATAATAGATTTTTATTCTTCCTCGGTTATCGGCAGCGGGATAAAGATAATCAAGAACCTGCCGGAAAGTGAAATCGATAATTTCTATACCGATCCCGATAAATTCGAGGAGGTCATCAACAACCTGATGTCTAATGCCGTAAAATTCGTGGATCCGGAAAAAGGGATTATCAGTATTTCGCTGAAGAACAAAAAGCATACAATAGAAATCACCGTCGCGGACAATGGTATCGGCGTTCCTCCGGACAAACTCGATACCATTTTCAATCGTTTTGAACAGGCCCATTTGGAGAAAAACAGTTTTTACCGGGGAACCGGGATCGGCCTGGCTTTTGCCAAACAACTGGTG
>Ga0315536_1000419_pt1 | contig 21310 bp, 15 predicted proteins | sample SalMarSW160230MG_FD_203093 | JGI IMG/M metagenome (GOLD analysis project Ga0315536, IMG submission 203093) | Salt marsh sediment microbial communities from the Plum Island Ecosystem LTER, Massachusetts, United States - Salt Marsh Sediment SW1602-30 ...
TTGGTGCCTCAGCCGGGACAGTAGTTTATTTCAAGGATACCTCCACACCTTCAGAATTAGGCAGCTACATTGTAAGGCGCGACTGGTATTTTGAAGACGGCACCCCTGCCTCAGATGTAGGGAATAACTCCACCACCACCTACTCCTCTTTTGCCATAGTAGATGGTGATTCTGGAAAGATTATCCTTGAGGTAGAGGATGATGCAGGCAGGGTAAACAGAGAGGAAGATTATCAGATTACAATAAAGAAACGCACCCCTCAATGGTATGAGGTTTCACCCTGATAGAACCTGGAGTTTTTCTGAGTGGTCTGTGGGAAAACAGGGTTTTACGTTAATTGAGATTACGGTAACTGTAGCCATAATTGCCCTTCTTGCCACGATGGTCATGCTTAACAGCAAAGAGGGGGAAAAAGATTTAGTTTTGCAGCGTGCCGCCCATAGTGTTGCGCAGGATATCAGGAGGGCGCAGGACATGGCTATTTCCGGGAGAGAGTGTCCGGAATGCGGCGGCAGCGAGGTATTCGGTTACGGTATTTTTTTTGATATCGCCAACCCCACATCTTATTTTATCTATGCAGATGTCCATCCTTCAGCTCCGAACGGAAACGATTTTTATGATGAATCGCAGGATGTTAAGATAGAAGAGATATATATGGAAGGAGGTGCGGTTATTCAAGACCTTAATGTAGGTGCTTCCCATTTGTGCATCAATTTCAGGCCTCCCGATCCCATTGTTATGATAAAAGAAAGAGATACGGACAATCTGGCAACCGGCCAGGTAGAAGTGATATTCGGCGGAGACACTTCCAGAGTAAGGATAATCACGGTTAACAAAGCAGGCCTGATAGATATTGATTAATATCGAACCCCGCACCACATAGGGTGCAGGGCAGGCATCTACCTCCGAACATCGAACTTATTTCTTCGAACTTCGCTTTGCCCGTCCGTAGCCCTGAGCTTGTCTAAGGGCGGAGGAGGGAACGCCTAACTCCGAACGTTATTATTAATTATGGATATAGAAATTTTAAAGGAAGAAGGATTTACCCTCCTGGAGGTGATAGGAGCTATCTTCATACTGATGGTGGGGTTAGGTGGCTCTTTTTCATTAATGTCCCAGACGCTTTCTGCTGCATCCTCCGTGGAGCTTAAGCTGACCGCAGCCTATCTGGGCCAGGAAGGTCTGGAAATCGTTAAAAACCTCAGAGACCAGGCCTGGCTGGAAAAAAGGACCAGCCCCTTTCTTTCCTGGAACGAATACCTGCCTGTGGGAAACTGGGAAGCAGATTATTTAACCTTAGATTCTCTTGGGAACCACGCTTTTAACTCAAGCCCTTTAAACATAGATGCCGACGGTTTCTACAGCTATTCTCCCGGCGTGCAAACTAAATTTATCAGGAAGATATCGATAGCGGAAATTTCTCCCTCCGACCCTGATATAAAAAGGGTGACGGTTCAGGTTTCCTGGGAGGAAAGGGGCAGAGCTCACAATTTCCAGGTCATGGAGGATGTAACAAACTGGTATGAACAATAGAGAAAATATCCAAGGAGCTTATACGCTGATTGAAGTGCTGGTGGCAGTGGCTATTTTCTCCATTATTATTGCCGGGCCGACCGGTCTCATGGTTACTGCCTTGAGAAATCAGCACCGGATACTGGGTCAGAGTGAAATTATGGATAATGTTTCCTATATCATAGAGTATCTGAGCAGGAATCTCAGAATGGCTAGAAAGGAAATGGATTGTGCAGATAAATTGGACCCAGCTACCTGTAGTTGCCTGACGAGTTCAGGTTACGGTGCCAACTATGAGATAACCAGGGCAGGCAGGGGCATTAAATTCAAAAGCCATAGAGACCCTTCAGTCTGTTATGAAATTTTTTTGGATAATGGTGTATTAAAACAGACCGAGGATGGGGGAACTGCAGTCACTTTGACTTCCGATGATTCTGACGTGACTTTATTTGAAGTTAGGGAATCAGGTGTCAGCCAGGACGACGATATCCAGCCGAGAGTTACCATGATACTGGAAGTCACTAAGAAAGGCGTCACAGACTTTCCCAAAACAAGAGTTCAGACTACGATTTCCCAGAGAAATCTGGACTTCACGTATTAATTTATGAAGATGTTAAACAGCCAAATCGCGAGCAATAAAGGCGTTTCCATAATTTTCGCCGTTATGATAATGACCGTATCTTTGGCAATCGCCTTGGGCGTCAACGTTATTTTTATCAGGCAGCTGAAGATGATGAAGGAATTGGACAGTGCGGTAGTGGCTTTTTATGCTGCAGACCACGGCATAGAGAACGCTCTCTTGGATTATCCTCCCCAGAATATATCGGGGACCTTGGGCGAAGCCAGTTTCGATGTCACGGTGGCCGCCGGAGGTACAGGAGACTGTGCCGCTCAATGGAACTACTGCATAAAATCAACAGGCATCTATAATAATACCAGGAGAGCCGTAGAGGTAGCTTATTAAAAGTTTATGGGGAAGAAAGAGGCAGAGGACAGAATAGAAAAGTTAAAACAGGTGATAAATTATCACCGTTATTTGTATCACGTGCAGGACCGGCAGGAGATTTCAGATGACGCTTTGGATTCTCTTAAGAAAGAATTGAAAGATTTAGAGGACGATTTTCCGGACTTCATTACTCCGGATTCCCCCACCCAGAGGGTGGGGGGAGAATCTTTGGAGAGTTTTAAAAAGGTTACCCATAGGGTTCCCATGCTTTCCATAGAAGATATTTTCTCGGACGATGAACTTAAAGAGTGGGAAGTCTATTTAAAAAAATTTATTCCCGAATCCCAAATAAATTACTTTGTAGAGCCCAAGGTGGATGGGTTTGCCATAACCCTTGTTTATCAAGGCGGTTTTTTAAAATTGGGAGCTACCCGAGGCAACAGCAGGGTTGGAGAAAACGTAACCCAGAACATCAAAACTATTGAAAGCGTTCCTCTCAGAATAGGCCTTCATCTTCATTCCGGCAGAAGCAATTTGGTTCCGGAATCAGCCGGAAGGAAGATAAAAGAGCTTACTGCCGTAGGTAGAATGGAAATAAGGGGAGAGGTTTATATGGAGAAAAGGGATTTCGAAGAGTTTAATAAGATGTTGGAGAACAAAGGGGAAAAGAGCTTCGCCAATCCCAGGAATCTGGCGGCAGGTTCCATCAGGCAGCTGGACTCCAGGCTGGCAGCTTCGCGGCCTCTTAAATTTTTTGCCTATGATATTGTCAGTGAAGTAGGTTTGGAAACTCATGGGCAGGAGCACGAAGTTATGGCTTTACTCGGGTTTAAGACAGACAATGGCAGGGCGTGCAGGAACCTGGCAGAAGTTTCCGAATATTATCGTGAGATAATGGAGAAGAGGGAAGATTTTTCCTTCCAGATAGACGGGGTGGTAGTAAGCGTAAATAATAACCAGTTATTTGAAAAATTGGGTACGATAGGAAAAAGTCCCAGGGGAATAAGGGCCTTTAAATTTCCCCCCAGGGAGGCCGTTACTGAAATTAAGGACATAATCTTACAAGTGGGGAGGACGGGAGCCGTGACTCCCGTTGCTTTATTGGAGCCAGTAGCCATAGATGGAGTGGTTATTTCCCGGGCCACCCTGCATAACGAAGATGAAATAAGAAGGCTGCATGTCAAGATAGGAGACACCGTAGTTGTGGGCAGGGCGGGAGACGTTATCCCCGCCGTCCTGAAAGTACTGCCCGATATGAGAACAGGCAGGGAAAGAAAATTCAAGATGCCGAAGGATTGCCCTTCCTGCGGCAGCAGACTGGTGAAACCTGAAGGAGAAGCCATCTGGAGATGCGCCAACCCCGGATGTTTTGCCAGGAGAAGCAAACATCTTCATCATTTTGTTTCCAAAGGGGCTTTTGACATCGAAAGTTTGGGGCCGAAGATTATCGACAAATTACTGGATGAGGGGCTGATATCAGACCCAGCCGATCTCTTTAGATTAAAGAAGGAAGACCTCTTATCTCTGGAAGGCTTTGCCGAAAAGGCGTCCCAGAACCTTCTAGATTCCATCCGCGCCAAGAAGGATATTTCCCTCCCCCGTTTCATCTATGCCCTGGGAATCAGAAATGTCGGAGAAGAAACCTCCACACTCTTGGCTGAAAAGTTCGGTTCTTTGGGAAAATTAGCCGGGGCTTCTATTACGGAGCTGCAGGAGATTAAAGATATAGGACCCATCGCATCCTCGTCTATTCATAATTTTTTCCAGAAAAAGAAAAATCTGAAGTTTTTGGAAAAGATAAGGAAGGCAGGCATTATGATAGGGGAGGAGAAAGGGAGAGCGGGAAAGAAACTTCAGGGCGTAAACTTCGTCTTTACAGGCAGTCTTTCTTCTCTGACCAGAGATGAGGCCAAGGAGAGGATAAGGGATTTGGGAGGAGGTGTTTCCGAATCAATATCAGTCAAGACAAACTTTCTGGTGTCAGGCGAAAACCCAGGTTCTAAATTGACAAAGGCAAAAAATCTTAATATTAAAATTATAGACGAGAATGATTTTTTACAGATTATCAAATAGGCATTTTTCTTAGAATGCAGGAAGCATGGCTCCATTTTAAAAAATTGGACTGGGGATTAATTATTTTATCCCTGCTTTTAAGCGGGATAGGCCTTGCCGCCCTTTACAGTTCTTCCCTGGCTAAAAGTGACTTTCTTAATTTTAAAAAACAGATATTTTTCCTGGCGGTAGGTTTTCTGCTGATGATACTGCTCAGTTTCTTTGATTGGAGGTGGTTCAGGGACGACCCTTATTTTATCCTGGCTCTCTATTTAATCTGTCTCGGATTGCTGGTAGGTGTTTTTTTCTTTGCTCCGGAAATCAGGGGGGTGCGGGCCTGGTATAAAATAGGTCCTTTCTCCCTGGACCCTATAGAATTTACCAAGGTTATCTTGATAATCCTGCTGGCCAAATATTTTTCTCTGAGGCACATAGAAATGTACAGGATAATCCATATTTTGATTTCAGGCCTGTATCTTTTCTTCCCGGTTCTTCTTATTTTTTTTCAGCCCGACTTGGGTTCCGTGTTGGTTTTGTTAAGTCTCTGGGTAGGGATACTTATTATATCCGGCATCAAACTGCGCCATTTTATTGCTCTAGCTTTGTGCGGCCTGCTTCTTTTGGCCTTAGGATGGACCCATTTCCTGAAAGGCTATCAAAAAGAGAGAATCCTGGACTTTATCCAGCCCCAGATATCCGATTCCCTCGAGGTGGGCTGGAGCCAGAATCAAGCCGAGATTGCCATAGGTTCAGGGGGCCTGTTGGGCAAGGGCATCGGTCAGGGTTCCCAAACCCAGTACGGATTCTTACCAGAACCTCAGACGGATTTCATCTTTTCAGTCATCGCGGAGGAAACCGGCCTGGTAGGAGTCGTCGTACTGCTTTTCCTTTTTTTAATGCTTATATGGAGAATTCTGAAGATTTCTTTGGAAAGCAGAGTAAATTTCTGCCGCCTTTTTGCTACGGGCCTAAGTATCCTTATAATTTCCCAGCTTTTTATACATATTGGAATGAATCTGGGAATCCTACCCATTATAGGCATTTCTCTGCCCATGGTTAGCTATGGAGGTTCGGGCCTTATTGCTCTTTTTATCGCTTTCGGTATACTCCAGAGCATGAAAAGGACGGGATAGACAGCATTTTACCTTCTTTCCCTTGACAAGGTTTTAAAAAAGGATTAAAATTTATCTGAAAGTAAATTTTTCGGTTGGCAAACCCTTGATTGCAACTATTCTTTATTAAATAAAAGGTTAACGAATCAACCCCTTTCTTTCGGGGTCTTTTTCGGATTTAAATTTTAGAGATTTCTTATCTTCTTCAAACTAAGTTTTGGTATTGTTGAAATACCTACCTCTAAATATGGAGAAACTAACAAAAAAGAGTTTTGCCAGATCAAAGCCTTTCCTCCCCTTGCCATATTTATTGATTCTCCAGAAAGATGCTTGGGATAATTTTTGGAAAAGCGACCTTAAGGAACTCCTTGAGGAAATATCTCCCATAAGAGATTACAACAAGAAGGAATTTGAGCTCTGGTTTTCTGACTACAAAATGGGTGAGCCCAAATACGAGACAGACGTTGAAGCCAAAAAGAATAACGCTTCTTTTGAGGCGTCTTTGACGGTGAAGGCCAAACTGGTCAATATTAAGACCAAAGAAATCAAGGAACAGGAAATATTCCTCTGCGATTTTCCCCTGCAGACAGAGAGAGGGACCTTTATCGTCAACGGCGTGGAAAGGGTAGCCATCTCTCAGTTGATTCGTTCTCCCGGTGCTTTCTTTACGGCCAGCAAGGTTGCTGGCCGCAATTATTTTGGAGCTAAGATAATACCCAACCGCGGTTCTTGGTTGGAATTTAAAACAGATGCTTCAGGTCTGATAGGCGTTAAGATTGACCGTAAAAGGAAGGTTTCTGCTACTACCCTTTTAAAAGCCTTCGGCATAGACAACGAACAGGATATTATAGAGAAGTTTCAAGATGTGAATAAGGGAGAGGTGGACTTCATTAAAGAGACTTTAAGGAAAGACCCAACCCATAATCAAGCGGAAGCTTTAGTGGAAATATATCAGAGATTGAGGCCGGGAGACATGGCTACGCCGGATACTGCCAAAGAACTGATTGAGAATATGTTTTTTAACTTTGAAAGATACGATCTCTCAAAAGTAGGAAGGTGGAGAATGTGGTCCCGTTTGCCTGAATCAAAACCAGAAAATACGGTAAAGAAAAGTAAGAAGGCGGACCTTGATAAGGAGATTACGGTTTTAGATAGGGTTTTGAGGCCTGAAGACGTAATAGCCGTCATAAGGGAAATAATCCGACTTAATAATGATCCCAGCGCCCAGCCTGATCAGATAGACCATCTGGGCAACCGAAGGGTACGGCTTTTTACCGAACTCCTTGTTAATCGGCTCAGGGTTGGATTTATGAGGATGGAAAGAATAATAAAAGATAGAATGTCCACTTTAGATACTCATACGGTAACCCCTACCCAGCTTATCAACCCCAGGCCCGTAATGGTAATAGTGAAGCAGTTCTTTATGTCCAGCCAGATGTCTCAGTTTATGGACAATCAGAACCCCTTGGCTGAGCTTGAGCATAAGAGGCGTTTAGCAGCCACAGGGCCCGGGGGATTAACCAGAGAAAGAGCAGGCTTTGAGGTTAGGGACGTGCAGCCCTCCCATTATGGAAGGATATGTCCCATCCAGACACCAGAGGGGCCTAACATCGGATTGGTGGGCCATCTGGCGTCCTATGCCAGAATTAACCGCTACGGTTTCCTGGAAACTCCTTATCTTAAGGTAGATAAGGGCAAAGTGACCTCTGAAGTTGACTATCTTGATGCCTACCAGGAAGAAAAGTACAATATCGGCTCTGGGATAATATATACAGACAAGAGAGGCAATATTATATCCGATAAAGTAGAAGCCAGGGTTAGAGGAAAAGCAGACATCGTTGACAAAGAGAATCTTGACTATGTGGACGTTGCTCCCGAGCAGTCCATTTCCGTGGCCACATCACTAATTCCTTTTCTGCAGAATGACGACGCCAACAGGGCTCTTATGGGTTCCAACATGCAGCGCCAGTCAGTTCCTCTTATTAATCCGGCTCCTCCTCTGGTGATGACCGGTTTGGAAAAAAGAGTGGCAGAAGATTCGGGGCAGGCAATTGTCTGCGAGGAAAACGGTACCGTTACCGAAGTGGACGCAGACCATATCAAGGTGAAAAGTTCCAAATCGGGCAGTCGCAATTACCAGCTGAGAACCTTTATGAGGACCAATCAGTATACGTGTTTTCACCAAAGACCTGTTGTTAATAAGGGTCAGAAGGTGAAAAAAGGAGAGATTATGACTGAGGGGGGAGCTATTTCGCAGGGGCACCTGGCTTTAGGAAAGAACATTTTGGTTTCGTTTATACCATGGAGAGGAGGCAACTTTGAAGACGCCGTCCTCATCTCCGAAAAATTGGTCAAGAACGATGACTATACTTCCATACACATAGAGAGTTTTGCCTGTGATGTCAGGGAAACGAAATTGGGACCTGAGATAACAACCAGTGATATCCCCAATGTTTCAGAAGAAAAGCTAAAAGACCTTGACGAAGAGGGAATAATACGGAGAGGAGCAGAGGTGGGTCCCAATGATATATTGGTAGGTAAAATTTCTCCTAAGGGGAAAGCTGAATTGACTCCGGAAGAAAGATTGTTAAGGGCTATTTTTGGAGAAAAAGCGAAGGAGGTGAAAGATACTTCTCTCAGGATGGAACACGGCAAGAGAGGGCGGGTGGTGGACGTAAAGATTTTTTCCAGGGAAATGGGTCATAAGCTGGAACCCGGTATTATTAAAAAGATAGAGGTGGAAGTGGCTCACGTGAGGAAAATCCAGGCCGGAGATAAATTGGCCGGCCGCCACGGAAATAAGGGAGTAATCTCCAAGGTTCTGCCTGAGGAAGAGATGCCTTTTCTGGAAGACGGGACTCCGGTGGATATCATTATTAATCCTCTGAGCGTTGTTTCCAGAATGAATCTGGGACAGGTTTTGGAAACCCATCTCGGTTTTGCCGCCCACAAGCTGAATTACTACGCAGTTACGCCTTCCCTATCCGGAGCCAAAGAGGAAGATATTAAAAGGGAACTTAAGGAAGCAGGCGTTGGTGAAGACGGAAAAGTAATCTTATTTGACGGACGGACTGGTTTGCCTTTTCCCGAAAGGATTACGGTGGGTTATATCTATATGATGAAGCTTATCCATATGGTCGAAGACAAGATTCATATGCGCTCCATAGGCCCTTATTCTCTTATTACCCAGCAGCCTCTGGGGGGCAAGGCTCAGTTTGGAGGCCAGAGATTCGGGGAGATGGAGGTGTGGGCTCTGGAAGGCTACGGAGCCGCCTACAGCCTGCAGGAAATGCTGACTATAAAGTCTGATGATGTCCCCGGAAGGGCCAAAACATACGAATCCATATTGAAAGGGGAAGAGATAAAGAATCCCAACGTTCCTGCATCCTTTAATCTGCTGGTGAGAGAATTAAAGTCTCTGGGCCTCAGCGTGGAAATCAAGGAAGAGGAAGGAGTGGAGGAAGATAAAAGGCCTGCTGCGGAAGAAGACGATGAAGAAGATTAGGGAAAATAAGATATAATCTATCGTCCAATATTTATATATGAAGGTACAAAATTTAAATGCCATCAGGATCAAAATAGCCTCACCCGAGGAGATTTTGTCTTGGAGCCATGGGGAAGTCACCAAGCCCGAGACCATTAATTACCGTACCCAGAGAGCTGAAAAGGACGGACTTTTTTGCCAGAAAATTTTCGGTCCCGAAAAAGACTATCAATGTTACTGCGGCAAATATAAGAGAATTCGCTACAAGGGAGTGACCTGCGACCGCTGTGGGGTGGAAGTGATTAAATCTTCGGTGAGGAGGAAAAGGATGGGGCATATCAAACTGGCCGCTCCTGTTTCCCATATCTGGTTTTTAAAAGGAATTCCCTCCAGGATGGGAATGGTTTTGGGTATTTCTATGCATAAACTGGAAAAGGTTATTTATTTTTCTTCTTATATTGTAACTAAGGCTGATGAGGAAGCTAAAAAGCAGGTAATGGAAAGAATCGAGAAAGAATACAAATCCAAGAAAAAGGTTATGAAATCAGGACCCGCAGAGAAAAAGTCTAAGGAAAGTAAAGCTTCCAAGTCTAATTTGCGTCAGCTTAAGGCTGCCAGGAATAAGGCTAAGGACGAATTAGACTCTATCATTCCTCTGGCCATACTGTCTGAGGTGGAATACCGCGATTTTTCTCTCAGATACGGAGAGGTTTTTGAAGCGGGCACGGGAGCCGAGACCCTTAGGACTATCTTTCAGCGGCTTAATCTGAAAGAGGAAATAAAGAAATTAAAGAAAGAGCTGAAGGAGGTCAGTTCCCAAAACAGGAAGAAGGTGATGAGGAGATTGAAACTTTTTAAAGTAATGGAAAGAGCCAATATCCGTCCCGAATGGATGTTCCTCACGGTTTTACCGGTGTTACCTCCTGGATTGCGCCCTATGGTTCAATTGGATGGGGGCCGGTATGCAGCCTCTGACTTGAATGATTTATACAGGAGAGTGATAAACAGGAACAACAGACTAAAGTACCTCTTAGAGATAGGAGCTCCGGAAGTTATCATCAGGAATGAGAAAAGAATGCTCCAGGAGGCGGTAGATTCCCTGGTGGACAACGGCATGAGAAGAGGTACAACCACTCGCGCCACTACTGGAGGCAGAAGGTTATTAAAGTCCCTTTCAGATATGCTTAAGGGGAAACAGGGGAGATTCAGACAGAACCTTCTTGGAAAGAGGGTTGATTATTCCGGCAGGTCCGTCATCGTGGTAGGGCCTGAACTGGAGATGAACCAGGTTGGTTTGCCCAAGAAGATGGCCCTGGAATTGTTTAAGCCGTTTGTCATCAATAAACTACTGGAAAAAGAACTTGCTTATAATGTCAGGGGTGCCTCCAATTTGATAGAAGAAGAAACCGACGAGGTCTGGGCATCTCTGGAGGAGGTGGTTAGGAAAAAACTAATTTTATTAAACAGAGCTCCCACTCTGCACCGGCTGGGGATACAGGCTTTTTACCCCACCCTTATAGAAGGTGAGGCCATTCGCATTCACCCTATGGTATGTAAAGCCTTTAATGCTGATTTTGACGGTGACCAGATGGCCGTACATGTCCCCTTATCCCAGATGGCTCAAACAGAATCTAAGGAAAGAATGTTGGCTGGAGCTAACCTTCTAAAACCGGCCACGGGCACCCCTATTGTTACCTTGTATCAGGACATTGTTTTGGGGTGCTATTGGCTTACAGATATCTGGGAAGGCCTTAAGGGGGAGGGAAAAGTTTTCGCTGATGCCAAAGAAGCCAAATTGGCCTATGAATTCGGCGATATTGGCCTGAAGGCCAAGGTAAAAATAAGAAGAAATGCGTCTAAAGACAAAATAGACAAGGTGAAGTCAAAAAAAGACGATTCTAATTTTATAGAAACATCAGTAGGCCGGGTTGTTTTCAATGAGGCCCTGCCTGAAGATTTTCCTTTCCAGAACAAACTTATAAAACTTAAGGGTCTGAAAGAAATTACGGCCGAAGTGATAAGGATGTATCCAGAAGAAACGGTCAGAAGAACTTTGGATGATGTCAAAGCTCTGGGATTTGAATATTCTACTTTGGCTGGCATTACCTGGGGGCTGGACGACCTGGTCATACCGAAAGATAAGCCACATATTCTCGAGGAGGCCGAGAAAGAAGAAGAAAAAGTTGAGGATTATTTCAAGAAGGGGTTGCTCACTCCGGAGGAAAAATCAATGAAGATAATAAGTATCTGGAGTAGGGTAAAGTCGGAAATAGAAAAGAAAGTTCCGGAAGCACTGCCTAAGAGGGGTTCTGTGTTTCAGATGATAGATGCCGGGGCCAAGGGTTCTTGGACTCAGTCAGTTCAGATGTGCGGTATGAAGGGGCTGGTGATTAACCCCATTGGAGACATCATTGAGCTGCCGGTCAAGAGCTCTTATAAGGAAGGATTCCCCGCACTTGAATATTTCATATCCACCCACGGAGCCAGAAAGGGAACTGCTGATAAAGCCCTTAGGACTTCCAGCGCAGGATATCTTACCAGGAGATTGATTGATGTTTCCCACGAAATGATAGTAACAGAAGAAGACTGTAAGGATGACTCCGGCATAGAGGTATTTAAAGATGATGCTGATGAATCAGGCCAGGATTTCCTATTAAAGATAGTGGGGCGCGTTTCTCTGGAGACCATCAAAGGTGCTTGCAAAAAGGGAGAGATTATTGATTGGGAAAAGGGGGAAAAGATTAAAGAAAAAAACATTGAGAAACTAAGGGTACGCTCTGCCCTGAGTTGCAAAACGGTAAGAGGTATTTGTCAGAAATGCTACGGATGGGATTTGGGACATAATCACCTTGTTAAATTGGGAGAGGCGGTGGGTATTGTGGCCGCCCAAGCTATAGGAGAGCCGGGGACGCAGCTGACCATGAGGACTTTTCACAGCGGAGGAGTAGCAGGAGGAGCCGACATCACTTTCGGTCTGCCTAGAGTCCAAGAATTGTTCGAGGCCAGGATTCCCAAAGGCAAAGCCATTATGTCTTCTGTGGACGGTAAGGTTGAGGAGATTACCGCTGACAGAATAATTAAGGTGAAGAGAGGGGGTTCCAAGGTTAAAAAGAAAGATGTTGTGGAATATAAAATTCCTCCTCAGATGGGAATTTGGGTTAAGGAAGGAGATGAAATTAAAAAGGGACAGCAACTGTGCGAAGGCAGTCTTAATATCAGGAAACTTTTCAAACTTACCGATAAGGAGACTACTTGGCGTTATATAGTAAGAGAAATCCAGAAGATATACGTATCTCAGGGAGTGCAAATTCACGACAAACATCTAGAGGTTATTATTGCCCAGATGTTTTCAAGGATAAAGATAAAAACCCCTGGAGACACTCCTTTTGCCCCGGGTGAGATAGTGGAAAAGACCAGATTCCTGGAAGAAAATATCCTTCTTAAAAAAGAGAAAGGAAAGAAGAATTTGGAACCAGCCGCGGGCTCCCCGTTGCTCCTTGGTATTTCCAAGGTAGCCCTGACTACGGATTCTTTCTTGTCGGCTGCCTCCTTCCAGGAGACTTCCAGAGTCTTGATAAAGGCAGCCACCGAAGGCAAGGAAGACAATTTGAGAGGCTTGAAAGAAAACGTTATCATAGGTAAACTTATTCCAGCGGGTACTGGTTTCAAAGAAGAACCTAAAGAATAAGCTTCTCTAATCTTTATTTTGGAGAATGGCTAAAAAGAAGAAAAAAAAGCCTCAAAAGGGGAATAAAAAAGAGTTTCGTCCTAATAAAAAAGGGTTTTTTGATCAATTTTCTCTCAAACAGGAAACAAAGCGTCATATCCTAGGCGTGGTTTTCCTGCTTCTGGCCGTGATCTTCACCTTAAGTTTTTTCCAAAAGGCAGGCATAGCAGGCGGCATAATCTTCGATGTCTTTAATTTTCTGATAGGGAAAGCGATATTCACTGTCCCTTTCCTTTTCACCGTAGGAGGCTTAGCTTTTTTTGTCTCGCAGTATAAAAACATTTTCGCGCCCTTGATACTGGCTGCTCTACTTTTTTTGCTGGGACTTTCTGGTTTTCTTCAGGGACTAGTATTTAAGGAAATTATGGAACCTACCCTGCCAGGGGGAAAAGTAGGGGGCTGGTTCGGATATTTCTTCTCTTGGCCTTTCCTTAAACTGTTCGGATTTTGGGTAACGGAAATTATACTTCTGGCACTGATTTTAATTTCAGGATTAATCTTGTGGCGGCTCTTGAAACAGCCCATTTCCGAAAAACCTCAGCTTCAGAATGAAAAGAAAAAGGCGCCCTCCTTTGTTAACAGAATATTTACCCCCTCCTTTAATGTCGATAAGGTTGCTGGAATTCCTTCGCCGCGCATAACAAACGAGGAAGAAAAGGAGGCTAGCGAAAAGCCTCCGCTGAAATTAAAGCCCCAGCAGGTGAATTCCTTTTCCAAAGCTAGCGACTATAAAAAACCCCCCCTGGATTTGCTTGATAAACCCAAGGGAAAACCTTCGGCTGGAGACATCCAAACAAACTCAGCCATTATTAAAAAAACACTGGGCAGTTTTGACATCCCTGTAGAAATGTCCGGATTTAACGTCGGCCCTACGGTAACTCAATATTCTCTTAAACCTGCCGACGGCATAAAACTTTCCAAGATTACTTCCCTGTCCAATGATTTAGCTTTGGCTCTCGCCACCCATCCTATTAGAATAGAGGCCCCTATTCCAGGGAAAAGCTTGGTAGGGATAGAGGTTCCCAATAAGATAAGGTCTCTCGTGAGGTTTAAAGAGCTTATGCAGGACCCTGAATTCCAGGAATCTTCGACAGACCTGCTTTTTGCCTTGGGCAAAGACGTTTCCGGCCGTCCCATATATGATAATTTGGGTAAAATGCCTCACCTTCTGGTGGCAGGTTCTACCGGCAGCGGAAAGACCATCTTTCTGAATACGTTGATACTCTCTCTTATTTATCGCAATTCTCCCGACACCATGAAATTTCTCCTCATCGACCCCAAAAGAGTGGAATTTACCGTTTATAGGGATCTGCCTCACCTTATCTGTCCTCCTATTGTAGATGCTTCCCGGGCCGTGAATTCCTTGAAATGGCTGATAGAAGAGATGGAAAGGAGGTTTAAATTGCTGGCCGAAGCCAATTCCAGAAACATTAACAGCTACAACGAAAAGGTGTCAAACGAACAGACGGACATGGATGAGTATCTGCCGTATATCGTTCTGGTGGTTGACGAACTGGCTGATTTGATGGCAGCCAAAGGAAGGGACGTTGAAGCTTCCATAGTGAGGTTGGCCCAGATGGCGAGAGCGGTGGGAATTCATCTTGTACTGGCCACCCAGAGGCCTTCGGTAGAAGTAATTACCGGTCTTATCAAGGCCAATATTACCTCCCGTGTTACTTTCCAGGTTGCCTCACAGGTGGATTCCAGGACTGTTCTTGATTCTTCCGGGGCGGAGAAACTTTTGGGAGCCGGGGACATGCTTTTTCTTTCCAACGACCTGCTGAAACCAAAGAGAGTGCAGGCGTGCTATATCTCTGAAAAGGAAGTGAAAAAAGTGGTACAATGGATAAGGGAAGAAAATGCCTATTCGGAAGAAGACTTAAGTCCGGAAACAGAAGCTTTGAGAGACAGGCTGGAAGAAGCCTTGGAAAAAGACCTGGGATCTCCGGATTTTGATGAAGGGGAAGGATCCTCTGACAACGATCCCTTATATGAAAAAGCTAAAGAAGTAGTGGTTAGATATCAAAGGGGCTCAGCTTCACTGCTTCAGAGGAAGCTAAGCGTCGGATATGCCAGGGCAGCTCGCTTGATAGATTCTTTGGAAAAGCAAGGTGTGGTTGGACCCAACAGGGGGGCTAAACCCAGGAAGGTTTTTCTGACTGAATCAGGAACATACGGTGAAGGCGGCGAGGAAGAAAAAGATGATGATGACGAAGAAGATGATTGGCAGAAAATTTAGAAAAGAAAAATAGATGAAATTTTATGGCTAGAAAAAAGCAAATGGAAAAAAATAAAAATAAAAATAAAGAAAAGGATAAAGATAAAGAGAAAATACAGCTGGAGGAGGCGATATCTGAAATAAAGCAGAAGTTTGGAGAGGGTGCGATAATGAGACTTACTGAGACCAGACTGTCCAGTGTAGAGGCCATTAATACCGGTTCCATATCTTTGGACTCGGCCTTGGGAATAGGGGGAGTGCCGCGGGGGAGAGTAATTGAGGTTTACGGGCCGGAGATGTCAGGCAAAACCACTCTGGCTTTGCATATCATTGCAGAAGCTCAGAAGAAAAAGGGAGTAGGTGCTTTCGTTGACGCAGAACACGCAATGGATCCGGACTATGCCAGAAGGATAGGAGTTAATGTGGATGACCTTCTGATTTCTCAGCCAGACTCCGGAGAACAGGCCCTCCAGATAGTAGAAACATTAGTAAGGTCGGGAGAAGTGGACGTGATAGTGGTGGATTCTGTGGCCGCCTTGGTACCCAAAGCAGAGATTGCCGGGGAGATGGGAGAATTCCAGATAGGTCTTCAGGCCCGTCTGATGAGCCAGGCATTGAGGAAGCTCTCCGGCCTTATCGCTAAGACCAAGACGGTTGTCATTTTTGTCAATCAGACCAGGATGAAGATTGGTTTAAGGTTCGGCAATCCCGAAACTACTCCGGGAGGCCTAGCACTGAAATTTTACGCTTCGGTCAGGATTAATCTTAGGAGAATCGCCCAGATTAAACAGGGGAGCGAAATAGTCGGCAACAGGGTAAAGGCTAAAATTGTCAAGAATAAGGTAGCCCCCCCCTTCAAGACTGCGGAATTCGACATCTATTATAACGAGGGGATATCCTATTTCGGAGACCTTATCAATTCCGCTCTTAAGGACGGCATAATAAAACGTTCGGGCAGTTGGTATCAGTATCAGAATACCAAACTCGGTCAGGGTATGGAAGGGAGCAGGACTTTTCTAAAAGAGAACTCCGATATTGCCAAAGAAATCAAAAAAGCTGTTATGGAAAACAGCTAAAAGAAAGGAGCTTTCAGAACATTTTCACTTTGTTGTAAAAGGAAGCAAGCCCAAATAACGGGCTCTCTTCACCGCTTTGGCTAATTTCCTTTGATGGCTGGAACAGATTCCAGTCCTTTTTTTTGCCCTTATTTTAGCAAGGCCGGAGGTGAAACGCTCCAAAAGTTTTGTGTTCCTGAAGTCTATGTCTTTTATATTTCTTTGGCAAAAATAACACGCCATAAGCTTAATTTTTCGGGTTTATTTTAATACTTTGGCTTCTTTATTTATCAATAAGCCTCTCGAGCGGGACTTTTCCCCGCCCTATGTTTCTTAAGTTTGAGAATATATTACTAAAACGGGATATCTTCGACGTCTATTTCCCCGTCTTCTTCAATAACGGGGATATCTTCCTCCTCGGTCTTCGGCTTCTTTCTTCCGCTAGCTGGCGGATTATTTTCTACAGCCTCTTTCTTCACCTGTTGGGTTCCGATGGATTTGGGGGCCAGCTGTATTCTCTGGACTATTATTTCCGTCCTGTATTTCTTATTTCCTGCAGAATCCTCCCAGCTCCTGGTTCTGAGCCTGCCTTCGAAAAAGGCCAGAGATCCCTTCTTTAAATACTGAGAAGCTATTTCGGCCATTCGTCCGAACAGAACTATGTTGTGGAATTCTGTTTCCTCCTTTTTCTCCCCATCCTTGGTGGTGTAATACCGGCTGGTAGCCAATCCGAAATTGGTCACGGATTGTCCGGAAGGCAATACTTTTGTCTCCGGGTCGCGGGTCAGACGTCCTATTAAAAAGACTCTGTTAAGATTCATTGAAAGGTTTTAATCTTGGGACGGCTGTTCGCCCAAAATTTCTTCAAGTTTCTTTTCAATTTCTTCCAGTTCGACCTTTGCCTTCGGTAATCTAGTAGATCTTCTTCTGGGAGCGGCTTTCCCCGTCAGTTTTTCCGGTTCCTTTTTAAGGATAAGGTAACGCAGTATCGCCGACTCTTCTTTCATTTTCTTTTCTATGTTCTGAAGGTTCAGAGGAGACAGGTCAAAAGTAAGGCTGGCCATGAAAGCCGTATTCTTTTTCTTTATGGGATAAGCAAGCTCTTTTTGCATGGGATGGTGAGCCTTGGTAAGTGAACCCTTTTCTTCTTCTATCCATGTTTTTATCTTTTCCTGGAGCGACTTGACCCCTTCGCTAGCCAGATCAGGGTCTATTAGATAGGTTGCTTCGTATAGCTGCATAATATTTTTTTATTTCGTTTTTATTAAATTTTGAACTCGATTACATTGCCGTCTTGGACGACGTAGTCCTTGCCAACCGTCTTAATAATGCCTTTCTCTCTTGCCTTTTGCCAGGAACCGGCATTTATCAATTCTTGGCACTCTGTCACTTCGGCCCTTATGAACTTATCCTTAAAATCTGAATGCACGGTCCCTGCAGCTTCAAGAGCAACGGCTCCTTTGGCTAGAGTCCATGCTCTTACCTCCCTGCCTCCCGTTACTGTGAAGAAAGTTATAAGGTGTAAAATATCATAACAGGCCGCTATTATTTTATCAAGATGAGAGCAAAGTTCCAGTTCCGCAAGCTCCTCGCTAGAAAGCTCCGTTATTTCCTGTTCCTCCTTTAAGTCCATTACTATCTGACACTGGGGGACAGCATCGACTTTCTCACAGCTTCCGTTGAAAAGATAGATTACGGGTTTTGAGGTAAGGAACTGATATTCCTTCATCGTTTCCTTATCTTTTTCCGCCAACTCTATCTCGGAAATCAGCGTACCGGCAGAGACACTATCCTTAATCCGCTTCAAGACGGGTAGCGTTTTTGCTGATTCTTGGTCTTTTTTCTTTTCCAACCTGGTAGTGATTTTTTCCAGAGTCTCAAAATCTTTCATCAGGAGCTCTGTTTTTATCACTTCTATATCTCGTTTTGGGTTGATGCCCCCCAACACATTCTCAACGTTTAGATTGTTAAAAGTTCTTACTATCTCCAGTATGGCATCACACTTCCTGATATGTGCCAGGAACTGATTTCCCAAGCCTTCCCCTTTGTGGGCGCCTTCCACTAGCCCTGCTATATCTACGAATTCAATCGTGGTGGGAGTGGTTTTTTCCGGCCTGATGACCTTTCTCAAACCATCCAATCTCTTGTCCGGCACGGGAACCATGCCTATATTGGGTTCAATGGTGGTAAAGGGTCTGGGAGAAATATTAACTTCTTGCTTGGTAAGTGCTTTAAAGAGTGTTGATTTTCCCACATTGGGCAGACCCACAATACCAACTGAAAAACTCATAAGGATATCATAACGTTTTCGCGGCTTTAAGTCAATTCATAATTGGGGTGGTTTTTAGCTTACAAGATGATAAAATAAAATATATGGAAAAAGATCTTAGCAGCATCTTCAAAGCTTATGATATAAGAGGTATTTACGGAGAGGTTTTAGACGAGGAGCTTGCCTTTCAGACGGGACGGGCCTTTGTCAGATTTCTGGAAAGCAAAGCTAAAGGAGGCAGAAATTCGAAGATAAGGGTTGTTGTGGCCCAGGACAACCGGCTTTCCTCTCCATCCCTTTCTGCGAGCTTGAAAAAAGGTATTATGGATTCGGGAGGGGACATTATTGACATCGGTCTTGCCCCTACTCCTATGTTCTACTTTGCAGTGGCTTTTTATGGTTTTGAAGGAGGAGTAATCGTTACCAGTTCCCACAATCCTCCGGAGTACAATGGCTTTAAGATGGTCAGAGAGAAAGCCATACCGATAAGCGGTAACTCCGGATTGTCTGAAATCAAGAAGCTGATACTGGCTCTAGAACCTCAAAAAAGGCGAAAAGGTAAAATTATAGAAAAGGAGGTGCTGGAAGACTATATAGCTTTTAACTGGCATGATTTTCTCACTAAAGATTTTAGAAAATTCAATATAGTTATTGACACCGCCAACAGCGTTTCAGGGATTATTATTCAGGCTATTTTCCAGGAAGCTCCTTTTAATATTGACCATATCTTCAAGGAATTGAATGGTTCTTTCCCCAATCACAATCCCGACCCTTTAAAAAGAGAAAACTTGCTGTCTTTGAAAAAAGCAGTTCTGACAGAAAAAGCCGACCTGGGCATAGCCTTTGACGGGGACGGAGACCGCATTGTCTTCGTTACCGAAAATGGTGAAATTATTACCGGCGACATGATTACCGCTCTGGTAGCTGAAATTATGCTTAAAAAAGCCAAACTTAAGGTTATGGCCGACATTACTTCGAGCAATATCGTCAGGGAAACAGTGGAAGGATTAGGCGGCATTTATCTGGACTGCACCCGCGGACACTCCCTGATAAAAGAAAAGATGAGGAAAGAAGATGTTGATTTCGCCGGAGAGTTTTCAGGCCATTATTATGCCAAAAGCCACTATTTCTGTGAATGTCCTTTTATGGTTATGCTCTTAATTTTGAAGGAAATGTCAAAGAGGAAAAAAACTTTGTCCGAGCTGATTTCCCCCTTACAGAAATACTGCCATTCCCAGGAGCTTAACTTCAAGGTTCAAGACAAAAAAAAGACCTTGGACGATCTTGAAAATAAGTTTTCCGGGCAAGGGAAAGTTTCAAAAATTGATGGCCTTAAGATTACTTTTCCTGATTGGTGGTTTAATCTCAGACCCTCTAATACGGAACCCGTGGTAAGATTAATGGTCGAGGCAGACAACAAGACCCTCTTGAAAAAAAAGTTGGATGAAATTGTCTCTTTTATTGGACAGTACGGAGAATTAAAGTAATCCCATCTTTTCCTTGACTTCCTGTATGGTGGACTCAGCTATCATGGACGCCTTTCTGCTGCCTGCCTTAATAATTTCCCTGACGTAGACTTCTCTGGTGAGAAGTTCTTTTCTTTTCTGGTGCATTGGCTCCAGGGAGGAAACTACCAATTCTGCCAATTCTTTTTTAAATTCCGAATATCCTCTACCTCGGAACTTCTCTTCCAGGCCCTTTAAATTCATTCCGGAAAAGAGGGAATATATCGTCAGCAGGTTGGAAATACCCGGTTTTTTATCCGGCTGATAAATTATTTCCTTACCCGTATCGGTTACCGCCGACATTACTTTTTTTCTTATAACTTTGGCTTCGTCGAACAGATTAATACATCCCGCAGGGTTGCCCGTTTTGGACATTTTGCTGTTTGGTTCCTGCAGGGACATTATTCTGGCTCCCGTCTTGGAAACGAGGGCCTGCGGCAGCACGAAAGTCTTCCCGAACTTCTTGTTAAAACGTTGGGCGATGGTCCGGGTCAGTTCTACGTGCTGTTTCTGATCTTCCCCTACTGGAACCTCATCCGTCTTGTAGAGCAGGATATCGGCGGCCATCAGTACGGGATAATTCAATAATCCTGCGTTCACGTAGCCGGGATGCTTTTTGGATTTTTCCTTGAACTGGGTCATTCTCTGCAGCTCTCCCAGAGGGGTAATGGTTCCCAGCAGCCAGGCCAATTCAGTATGCTCTTTAACGTCGGATTGGACGAAAATGGTAGCTTTCTCCGGATTTAGGCCGGCGGCCAGATAACTTACGGCGATATCCAGGATGTTGTACTGGAGCTCCTTTTTTTGGTAGGGGGTAGTTATGGCATGCATGTCCACAATGCAAAAAAGACACTCGTTCTCGTCCTGAAGTTCTATCCACTGCTTAATAGCACCAAGATAATTTCCTATATGAAGCTCTCCCGTCGGCCTTATGCCGCTGAAAATACGCATGGTTTATTCAATATATCATTAATGGAATTCTGCGTCTATTTTACGTAAATTAGGAAAGACTGCTTAAACCTCTATAAGTACCGGCAGAATCATGGGGCGCCTTTCTGTCCTGGAAAAGAGGAATTGGCCCACGTTGTTTCTGATTTCCTTTTTTACGTAACTCCAGTTTACCGCCCCTCCGCTTCCCGTGGCTTTATTAACGATAGTAATCACTTTTTTTCGGGCTTCCCTGAGCAGGTCTTTGGATTCTCTGAGATAAACGAATCCTCTAGAGATGATATCCGGGGAGCCGCGCACCCTCCCTGTTTTTTTGTCTACTACCGCAATAATTACGAAAATCCCGTCTTCGGCTAAAACCTTCCTGTCTCTCAGCACTACCTCTCCCACATCTCCTACTCCCAATCCGTCTACCATAATAAAGTTGGAAGGCACCTCTTCTTTGGAAATAAAAATCCTTTTTTGGTTCATCTCTATTACCT
>Ga0315536_1000422_pt1 | contig 21258 bp, 12 predicted proteins | sample SalMarSW160230MG_FD_203093 | JGI IMG/M metagenome (GOLD analysis project Ga0315536, IMG submission 203093) | Salt marsh sediment microbial communities from the Plum Island Ecosystem LTER, Massachusetts, United States - Salt Marsh Sediment SW1602-30 ...
TTATTCTTTCTCCGATCATTAAAGACAGAAAAGGGGAGTACAGCAGTTTGTTCGAAAATCTGAGAAAACAAGGCCTGGTCAGAGCCAGGATAGATGGTGCGATCAGGGATCTCAGAGAAAGTCTGACATTGATCAAGACCAACAAGCACTCCATTGAAGCGGTCATTTCTAGGGAAGTGATCAATAAAAAAAGATTATCCGAACCCAAGGCCAGGAAAGACTTTATAAGTAGCATAAATCAAATTGTGGAGACCGCCCTAAGGCTTAGTAATGGTAACGTGCTTTTAAGTATAGTTAAAGATAAGGAATTTGATTTTCCTGTATCTCCTAAGGAATTTGACGACCATCTCTATTCGGAGAACTTTGCCTGCCCTTTTTGCAATATATCTCTGCCTGATCTGGAACCAAGAACCTTTTCCTTTAACTCACCCCACGGTGCTTGCCCGGTGTGCGACGGGCTGGGCACACAGATGGAAATTGACGTTAACTTATTGTTCAATCCCAACCTTTCCGTCTTGGAAGGCGGTTTTTATCCCTGGACCAGAGTGTTCGAGCACAGCTCCTGGACAGCTAACATCGTCAATGCCGTGGCTGCAGAATACGGCATTCCTTTGAATGTTCCCATTAAAGAACTTAAAAAGTCGGCCATGGACATTTTGCTATATGGCGCCCCTCAACAGAGACGTTTTTGGGTGACTTATAAAAATAGAGAGGGATTTACACATAGATACAAAGCCAGGTTCGAAGGGCTCATCCCCAACCTTATGAGAAGGTACAAGGAAACACAGTCAGATTTCATGAGACGGGAGATAGAAAAATACATGGTGCGGGACAATTGCGAGGGCTGCGGCGGCACCAGGCTTAAAAAAGCCTCATTATCGGTAACGTTGGATAAATTTAATATTGCCGAAGTGTCCGAATTCTCCATTAGAAAGATACAGGCCTGGCTGGATGATCTGGAAAATAAGTTGACCAGCCGGGAGAAGCAAATTGCTGAGGCTCTGCTTAAAGAGATAGATTACCGTCTGCAATTTTTGATAGATGTGGGGATAGGTTACTTGACCCTGTCCAGGACCTCATCTCAGTTGTCGGGTGGAGAAGCGCAGAGGATCAGATTGGCATCACAAATAGGTTCAGGTCTGTCCGGTGTGCTCTATGTGCTGGATGAACCCTCCATCGGTTTGCACCAAAAAGATCAGGGTAAGTTGATAAGAACTCTTAAGCATTTGCGGGATCTGGGTAATACGGTCATTGTGGTAGAACATGATATGGAAACCATGCTGGAAGCTGATCATCTGGTTGATTTTGGGCCCGGAGCCGGCGAACATGGCGGAAAGATCGTGGCCGAAGGTACGCCTGAGGAGATCAAGCAGGCCAAAGATTCGTTAACGGGACAATATCTGTCCGGAAAAAAAGTTGTTGGGGCTAATGGCGTCAAGGAAGAGCACCAACTGCAGCAGTTGCTGGAAGACGAATCCAACCACAAAGTTATAAAAAGGCTCTCCGGCAAGACGGTCGTGCTCAAGGGAGCCAGAGGCAGGAATTTGAAGAACATCAACTTTGAGATCCCCTTGGGAAAATTCACCTGTGTCACGGGAGTCTCCGGCAGCGGCAAGTCGACTTTGGTCATGGACACATTTCATAAAGGATTAAGGCAGCACTTTGGTCTAAAAAATGATGAGAGACCGGAAGAGTTTGATAGTTTGGAAGGTGCGGAGAATCTGGATAAGGTCATAGCCATCGATCAAAGTCCTATCGGCAGGACGCCAAAATCAAATCCGGCTACCTACACTAAAACCTTCGATCATATCAGGGACCTTTTTGCCAAGACCGAAGAAGCCAGGATCAGAGGCTATAAACCCGGAAGATTTAGTTTTAATGTCAAGGGTGGACGATGCGAAGCCTGCCGGGGAGAAGGTCAGATCAAAATAGAAATGCAGTTCATGCCTGATGTCTACGTGAACTGCGAGGTCTGCCAGGGAAAAAGATACAACCGGGAAGCACAGGAAATATATTATAAGGGCAAGAATATCAGTGATGTGCTCAACATGACGGTGGAGGAAGCTCTGCGGTTCTTCGAAAATATACCGGCTATAAGAAGGAAGATACAAACTTTGCACGATGTCGGTTTGGGGTACATAAGACTGGGACAGCCGGCTCCTACTTTATCCGGAGGAGAAGCGCAAAGGGTTAAGTTGGCGCTGGAATTGTCCAAAAGACCTACCGGAAGCACGCTTTATATCCTTGACGAACCTACCACCGGCTTGCATTTTGCCGATCTGGAAAGACTGATCGTCATACTAAAAAGATTGTCTGCCAGGGGAAATACCGTTGTCATCATCGAACACAACCTGGATATTATTTCGAATTCCGATTACGTGGTAGACCTGGGACCCGAAGGCGGCTCTGAAGGTGGAGAGATAGTTTTTTCCGGTACCCTTTCACAACTAAGAAATAATAAGCAAAGCTACACAGCCCAAGCCCTAAGGCAATCGAAAAAATGATCTTCCAGGGATTTATAACGCTTTTTTTAGGATTTTTCTCGGCATATATAATTGACTGGGTGTGCAATTCTCCGTTCAGATCTTCGAACCGTAACGTATCTTGCTTTTTAGGCAAGCTGAGTGACCTGACCTCAAAAGGCAGCAAGGTTTTACCTTCCAGGTTATAAATGTAGGTTCCACCTTCGTTTTTCAAATAATATTTTTTATAACCGGCTAAGAGATAAAGAGGATTGAGAGTGAACCTTTTATAAAGGCTGACCAAATGGTCGAACTCCGCGTCGGCGGCATTTTCCGAGATAGCAACCTCCACTAGCTTTTTATTGTCCTCCAGACGGTAAAAACCGGCCGGCAGGGGTCTTTCCGAATCCGCACCCTTGATGACAAAAGCAAAGTGACTGTTGTCCAATTTAGAAAAGAAATCAAGTTGAGAAGTGTTGCCCCAGGTGGGGTCAACGGGCACCCAGCCGAAATTAGGATCATAATATTCAGGCCAGGCATGAAGTAAATCTCCGGATCTTAATTTTATGGACAGAGGCAAATTGACGTTTTGATAAACATTCACAGCGTACCCATTCAACTCTCTGGCGGGTATACCTAGCGCTCTGGCCAAAGTGATAAAGAGATCGGTGAATTCCATGCAGGCGGCCGGAACTTCTTTATTGAGGGCTTTTAGAGCTCCACCCCTTTGCAAATAATCATTATTTATGACATCAAAATCATAATTAAGTGCATTGACTGTAAATGTATAGACCAGTTGAGCGTTTTGTGACACGTTCAGTTCTTTATCTAAGATCTTGTTCTTTAAGTTTTGTATGAGCGGATCGTTGACCTCCCAGTATTTTTCCGCTCCGGTGTACCTTTCCACCAGATCTTTGGGTATGTCATTGAAGGCTCCTCCCAACTCACTATTTATCTGCTTGCCTATGAGCCTGACTGAACCCGTTAATACCACCTCAAGCTTTGATCTTGGCCTGAGGACATACTGGGCTATCAGATTACCGTCCTTGTCCTCATAGACTTTGACCGGCTCAGGTTCGATCTTTTTATGGTGCACTTGCTGCAAATTCCTGATATCAGGCGGCAGGGCAATTTCCTGAATGCCGGCAAAAAAGGAAGTATTTTCCAGCTGGTAGGTCAACTTGTAATTTAACACCTGATACTTCCCGAAACTGGCAGAAATGCCTTTATTTTCCAACCCCTCTTTAGTAAAGGTGTACTGGGTCCTGCTGCTTTCCGGGTTGATGAGCTTGGGTTCAGGTGTGATGAAAATATTTGGTCCAAAGGAGGTGGGTACTGAAAGTATCACTTCATATTCACGAATGACATCCAGATCGGCTATTTTGGGTATGCGCACGGTATAGATCTCGCCGATCTTGGTAGCAATGTCCTTGGTCTTATATTTTAAGGTGAACTTATTGCTTCTGCTCTTGCCGATGACGTTTTCGTTAAAAAGGACCTTAATGATGTTTTGATCGTTGTTAATCTCATTCACGATCTCCATGGGACCGATCTCGTCCCGGGCCGAAAGATCGTATACCTGCATTTGCTTGAGTGTCAAAGAATAGTTAGTGGCAATAACATCATCTTTTAGGTTTGTTATGGTGATGTCCTGGGTTACAAAGGTTTCACTATTGGGTTGGACATCATATAAGACACTGAATTCGGTTTTGAACTCGTCAGCGGCCATGGTTTTGGTACCAAACATTACTGAGCATGCCAAAATAAACAAAACCAGCCATTTTCTTTTCATGAATATCATTTTACAACACATCTTCAGACTGCGATGTTAAAATTAGCCCATGCGTGAAGACGTGATAAACAAAGTTAAGGAGTTACCTCGAGAACCGGGGGTATATTTGTTCAAGAATTCCCAAGGCACCATTATTTACGTAGGCAAGGCCAAGAGATTAAAAAATAGGGTCTCTTCTTACTTTCAAAAAACCATTTCCCTGGAACCCAAGACCAAGGTCATGGTCAGCAAGATCAGTGATATGGAGATAATCCGCACAGCCTCGGAATTGGAGGCTCTCATCCTGGAAGCCGAACTCATAAAAAAGCACAAACCACGCTACAACATAATTTACAAGGATGATAAATCTCATCTTTATATTGTAGAAAGAAAAGATAATTTAAAAATAGGGGGTAAAGTGGTCAAACTATCAAAAGTGATAACAGCCAGAAAAACTGACCTGAAGAAAAATGATATCAAATTCGGTCCATATACAAATAGCCGCACGACCAAACAGATACTACGTACATTAAGAAAGATCTTTCCTTTCAGGGATTGTTCACCGGCTAAGTTTTACAGATATCAGAAGATAGACAAGCCTTGTTTATACGGCCATTTGGGTCTTTGCCCGGCACCTTGCTTATCCGGGGCTGACTTGGAAAAGAGCAAAAAAGAACTCATAAGATTGAAAAAATTCTTACGAGGTAAAAGTTCAAGCATCATCAACGAATACGAGAAGCTAATGGCAGAAGCGGCCAAGCACAAAGATTACGAGCAGGCCGCAGATTATAGGGATATGCTCAGGAGGTTCGAATATATCAGAGCCAGCTTCAAACCGGCCCAGCAATATATGGAAAATCCTAACTTGTTCCAAGACATGGCGCAAAGATCTTTACGGGAGTTGAGAGATAGTATACCTATTTTGGATAAGCTGCCCGTAAAAATAGAGTGTTATGACATTTCCAACATTTCCGGCCATGAGGCTGTCGGATCTTTAGTTGTCAGCAAGAATGGCAGTCTAAATAGTGACGAATACAAAAAGTTCAGGATCAAATTGAAGTCGGAGCCGGATGATGTGGGTATGATGGCGGAAGTGCTGTCAAGAAGATTAAAGAACAAAAAGTGGGAACTTCCGGATCTCATAGTTTTGGATGGAGGGAAGGGACAGGTGTCTGCTATAGAGGCGGTATTGAAGGATAACGGTCTCAAGATCCCGCTGGTGGGTCTAGCCAAAAGAAAAGAAACACTGATATTTTTGCAGGGTGGAGAATTTATGAAGCTTCAACTTCCAGAGGACAACGAAGGTTTAAAACTCATCATCAGATTGAGAGACGAAGCCCATCGTTTTGCTCAAAGTTATCACCATTATTTAAGACGTAAAAAAATTCAAGTATAATGTTTTAGTGTTAAAGTCATTAATTAGATTATCGCTGTTTATTACTATTTCCCTTAATATTACTCAATACATCATTGGCTGTTTTTCTTTCGATCATCCCAGCGCCATCATCTTGTTCATCATGGGTTTGACCCTTTTATATATGTTCATGCGCCCCTTACTCATTCTCATCTCCTTGCCCAATGAAGGACCGGGCTACATTTTCATGAGTTTTATCTTAACCGCCATCACCGTCTATGTTCTTACTTTGTTCATACCGTTCTTTAAGATCAGATCCGCCACCATATCCGAGTTGATGTTTTTTGGCTATGTGTTACCATCTAAGCAATTGAGCGTGGCCTGGTCGATGGTATTTTCTTCGCTTCTCATAGCGGTTTTAATGGTATTTTTTAATTGGATCTGCGAAAGCAGAAAAAGATAATATGTATAGGATCTTGCAAATAACACATATCATAATGTCCGTGGCTGTAGTAGGACTGGTCCTGATCCAATCCAAAGGTGGGGGTTTTGCTTCTGGGATCGGAAATTCCATAGGATTTTATAGGTCTCGTCGAGGATTGGAAAAGCTTGTCTTCATTCTCACCATAATCATTGCTATTTTAGTGGTGGCAAATTCTCTGCTCTTAGTTCTGCTAAGCTGATATGTCAACATACATCATCGAAGGGGCCCATCAACTTGAGGGCACCATAAAACCGTCAGGTAGCAAAGATGCCGCCGTAAAACTACTATCTGCCTCATTACTATCAAATGAAGATATTGTGCTGGAAAATGTCCCTAGAACATCGGATATTGAACTAATGATAGAGATCATAAAAGCGGTTGGAGGTACTATTTCCTGGATAGGCGATAACAAACTAAGTATTAACGGCTCAACAGTAAAAACGCACATCATACCCTTTGATATTGGGTCCAAAAGCCGCTTCGCCCTGCTACTGGCAGGACCGTTGCTGTTTAGATTCGGCAAGGCAACACTACCCAGGACTTTAAGTGCATCTAGTAAGCCCCAGCCTATCAATAGGTGGATAGATACTTGGAAGGCTTTAGGAAATGATGTGGAGACCGATAAAGAACATATATATTTGGAGGCAAAGGAACAATACGGTACTGCGGTGAATTTTAAGATCAGCACCCATATGGGAACAGCCAACGCCCTCCTAACCGCCGCTTTTACTCCCGGACAAACAGTTATTACAAATGCTGCTGAAGAAAGTGAGATAGACGATCTCATAGAATTTCTTAATGTCATAGGCGGACAGGCAGAGAGGTTCGAGCCCAGAAAGATCAGGGTTATTGGCCGTAATGTTTTTACCAAGGGGTATTTTGAGATCCAGCCGGATATTATTGAAACAGTAGCTTTTGCTACGGCCGCCTTGGTGACAAAAGGCAGCATTGTCATAAAGGGCATCAAGAAACTTCACTTAACTTCGTTTGTAAATTTTCTCACTAACATAGGAGCTAGGTTCGAATACGACCGTGAGCAGATGTGCGTGTGGTACGGGGGAGAGGAATTCCAGCCTCTTAAGCTGGAAAGCGCTCCAGCTCCGGGATTTTTAGCGGACTGGCTTCCCTTTGCTGCCACACTGCTTACTTTTGCTCAAGGGGAAAGCTACATCCACGATACCATCTTTGTGGACAGATTCGGCTTTGCTCAGGATCTCAACCGCATGGGTGCCGATATAAGTTTGAAAAAACCTACTGAGGTGGGTTTCCAGGTTGTCATCAGCGATGAATCCTATGACTATGAGAAATTGGGCGAACCCAATTCGGTTTTGGAGATATGTGGACCCACCAAGCTTAGAGGTATACGGCTGAACATGGATGATGAAAGGTTCAATTCGGCTTTGGTCATTGCTGCTCTTGGCGCCGAAGGAAGGAACGAGCTCATAGGTGTGGAAGAAATGTTTGTTAGATATGAGAATTTCTTTGAGAAATTAGGTAGTTTAGGGGCCGTTATTTCTTCGAACCCATGAAAGACACAAAAAACAGTTCTTATAAATCTTTCCTCTTGGTAATTTTTTCTCTGCTGGTGTTCGGATTATTTATCATTTACAATTCTACGGCTTATTTTGCTCAATCCACCTTCGGCAATCCTTTCAAATTTGTCATGCTGCAGCTGGTTTGGATATTGGTAGGCCTCCTGGGTTTTGTATTTTTTTCTAAGTTTGATTACAGGAAGTTAGGCAACGTTTCATTTTTGCTTTTTGTATCAAGCATTGGGTTCTTACTGTTCTTGGCTTTCATCGGCTTGTTTTTATGCCGAACTCCTGAAGATGCTGGTATAATCTTTGCCCCCTGCATAAACGGGGCTAGCCGCTGGTTCTACCTCAACCCCGAGCCTCTGCCGGCGCTACCTTTTCTTGGTGTTTTAGGGTTTCAACCTGTCGCTCTGGCAAAGTTAGCCCTGGTACTATATTTATCCACGCAGTTAAGTAAGTTTGAAAATAGAAAAAGTTTTGGATATGATCCATTCATTGTCTATCTTGTCACGGTCATGATATTTTCTATTCTATTAATTCTGCAACCCAATATGTCAAATGCTGTGCTCATCTTTTTTATAGGCAGCATTATCTATTTTGTATCCGGCTACCCGCTAGTACCCATTTTGATCTCTACTCCAATTTTGAGTTTAGTAGGGACCGTATTGATCTTCACATCAGAATACAGAAGAGAGCGCTTGTTAACTTTACTGGGGTTAACACCTGCAGGTGGAAATGAGGCCGGTTATCATATACAGCAAGTGCTGATCGCCTTGGGCTCAGGAGGGTTGCTGGGCTTAGGTTTTGGTCAATCACGGCAAAAATACCAATATTTGCCGGAAGTGGCCTCGGATTCAATATTTGCCATTATAGGCGAGGAGTTTGGCTTCATGGGTACAACAGTAGTGATCTTGGTCTTTGCTTATTTGCTGCACATGGGCTTGAACATAGCTAAGAATGCTCCTGATATGTTGGGGAGGATGCTGGCGGTGGGTATCACTTCGTGGATTGGGATGCAGTTTTTTATAAATATTGCCGCCATGACCAGGCTCATACCTTTGACAGGCATGCCCATACCTTTGATATCTTATGGTGGTTCGAGCATGGTCTTTACGCTCATGGGCTTGGGGGTTTTGAATAATATTCGCAGACAAACAAAAGAGTCATAATTTCTGCTAGAATCAGTAATGATGAATACTATAGTGATCACAGGCGGACATCATAGTTCAGCTTTGCCCGTCATCGACGAATTAAAGAAAAGATATCCCAATATAAACATGTATTGGTTTGGGCATAAAAAGACACTACCGGGAAGCAAGAACACTACTTTAGAATTTAGGGAGATACAAGAATTGCACATTCCTTTTTACGATCTTAAAGCCGGTAAATTTTACAGAACTTTCAATCCGTTCAGATTGATAAAGATCCCGGTAGGTTTTTTCCAAGCCCTATTTTTACTAAAAAAGATAAAACCTGATGTTATTCTTTCTTTTGGCGGTTATTTGGCTGTGCCGGTCGTTCTTGCCGGATGGCTTTTGGGCATTCCTACCGTAACTCATGAACAAACGGTGACCGCCGGATATGCCAATAAGTTGATCAGTAGGTTAGCTAAAAAAGTTTTATGTGCCTGGCCGCAGTCTATGGACGATCTGCCCCTGGAAAAAGCTGTTCTTACCGGACTACCTATTAGAAAAGAAGTGTTTATGAGAAATAACAAGGATTTTAATATCCAGAACAGGAAACCCACCATCTTCATAACTGCCGGTAAGACGGGCTCGCATATCATTAATCTGGCTGTGCAAAAGATCATGCCGGATCTGCTGCAGATAGCCAATGTTATACATCAAGCGGGTGACTATTCAAAATATAATGATTTTGACAAGTTAAGCGAAGAATACGAAAAAATAAAAACAAAGGTTGAGGGAGTTTATTATTTAAGAAAGTATATTTTTGCCGATACTATTGGCGATGCCTATGGAAATGCCTCTTTGGTCATCTCCAGAGCCGGTGCCCATACATGCATGGAAGTTATGATCCTGGGCAAGCCGAGCATACTCGTGCCCATATCTTGGGCTTCTCATAATGAGCAATATAAAAATGCTCTTATGGTCAAGGAACTGGGGTTGGCGGAAATTGTAAATGAGGACAAGATAAAAGATGAGAAATATTTTTTGCAGGTCATCAAAGAAGTCTTGGATAATCTTGAGCAGTATGTTTATAAGCAGCCTTTCGAAAAAAATTTGCAAGCCGCCAAACTAATAGTTGATGAAATCGTCAAGATCCTCTAAAAAAAGCCAAAGAATAAGAAAACACCGGGCATCACGCTTTAAGTATCTTTCCCGGAAATATGTTCCGATGCTGGTTTTTATCCTCAAAATGACAGTAATTCTTGTTATTTTGGCAGGTGCCGTCTATTTTATTCTCTTCTCCTCTTTGTTTAGCATCAACGTGATTTACGTTGAAGGCACACGTGAATTTGTAAATAAGGAGGATGTGAGATTAATGTCGGAAAATAATGCTTTAGGACATAATATTTTTAAATTTGATGAAGCGCAGCTATCAGAAAAGCTGAGCAACAATCTATTGGGAGCCAGATCCTACTTAGTAAAAAAAGAACTTCCGCATACCATTAGAATAGTAGTGAATGAGAGAATACCTATAGCCGTGTTGTATAAAGAGAACGACGCCAGTTATTTTGTCGATGAAGACGGCTACGTTCTAGGATATGCCGATGACAACACGGAAGGGCTGCCTAAGATCCAATATGACAAAGAGATAAAGGCGGGGCTGTTCATAGATAAGAATCTGGTGCCGGTTTATTTGGAATTGACCAGGCTTTTAAAAGAAGAAGATGTTAAGGTGACCAGTATGAGCTTTTCCGCCAAACATGTTAACCTCTACTTGGAGAATGAGGTGGAGGTGTTGGTAGGAAATGAGAAGAACAAGCAAGAAGCGCTAAAAACAGTGGCAGCTCTATTAAAAGAAGCTGTTATCGAACATAAAGAAATACGGCGCATTGATATGAGATATGATAAAGTTATAGTATTATTTAAGTGATTTTCTAAATATGGCAAAAGAAAGAATCATTACCGGTATAGATGTAGGTTCGACTAAGATTGCTACGACTGTAGCCGTGGTGGACGATAAAAAAGTATCTGTCATAGGTGTTTCAGGCAATGTTGAGTCAAAGGGTATAAAAAAGGGTTTCGTCAGCAAAATAGACGGCGCCGTAGAAGCCATAGCCAATAGTTTGGAAAGAGCCGAAAGGATGGCCGGTGTATCAGTTTCCTCAGCCTTTGTGACCGTCAATGGTAGCCATATTGAGACCAGGAATTCTCACGGGGTGGTGGCTGTTTCGCCTCATTTGAGTTCGGAGATAACCCCTGAGGATGTGGCCAGAGTGACGGAAGCCGCCCAAGCCATCTCACTGCCTTCGTCTCGGGAGATCATCCATGTTCTTCCTCGTGATTTCATTGTTGATTCTCAGGATGGCATAAAAGATCCGGTGGGTATGACCGGAAACAGGCTGGAAGTGGAGACCAACATCATCCACGGCTTATCAACTGCTATTATCAACTTGACCAAATGTATCGAACAAGTGGGGGTCAGCGTGGATGAGCTAATTTATACCGGGATCGCTTCGGCTGAGTCTGTGCTTACCGATACGGAGAAAGAGCTTGGTACATTGCTGGTAGATATCGGCGGAGGCACCACTTCAGTTATAGCTTATTTGGAAGGCAGTCCTATATTTTCTTCTGTCATACCCGTGGGAGCTAAGTACATTACCAACGACCTGGCCGTAGGCTTAAGGGTACGCATGGAGGATGCGGAGAGCATAAAACTTAAACTGAGCAATGAATACGCGCTGCAAGCAAAAAAACAGCTCGAACAGACAGACGATGAATTTGATGTGTCTGATCTGAATCTCGAGGCTGAAAGTATTTCCAAGAAGGTTTTATATAGGATCATTGATGCCAGATTGGAAGAGATATTCAGCTTAGTGGCTTTGGAGATTGCCAAAGCTAACGTCAAGGGTAAACTTCCTGCTGGTACGGTTGTTACCGGTGGTGGAGCGCTTACAGCCGGTATGGAAAGAGTTGTAGGAAACGTCTTAAAGACGTCGGTTAGGATAGGCAAGCCCTCCGGAGTGACCGGATTGATAGATGAGATCCAAGGCCCGCAGTCGGCTGCCACAGTAGGAGCTGTTTTATATGGAGCCCACTTGTATAGGAGCGGTTCCATATTGTCTTTAGAGAAAAATCGCGGTAATATATCTAGTAAGATTAGTACAATCTTTAGTAAATTAAAAAACTTCCTGCCCTAAGTAAAAGTTAATATGCAGATAAAACCTGAGATTGAACGATTTGCGAATATTAGAGTTGTGGGCGTTGGCGGCGCCGGGTGTAACGTTATCAATACTATGATCGAATCACAACAGATAAATGGCGTGGAATTTATTGCTGTGAACACAGATGCTCAGGCCTTATCCATCAGCAAAGCTTTTATTAAACTTCCCATAGGACAAAATCTGACTGGCGGTCTTGGTGCCGGCTCAGACCCTGAGTTGGGGAAAAAGGCCGCTGAAGAAGATGCCGACCTTATTAGATCAAACCTGGAGGGGTCGGATATGGTTTTTATAACCGCCGGCATGGGTGGTGGTACCGGTACGGGGGCCGCCCCTATTATTGCGGGTATAGCCAGAGAACTTGGTGCTTTGACCATAGGAGTTGTAACCAAACCGTTCTCTTTTGAGGGTGTGCGCAGGATGACCAATGCGGAGCGTGGTATTGCTGAGCTTAGCAAAGAAGTAGATGCCTTAATTACCATTCCCAACCAAAGGTTATTAGAGATCGCTGATGAGAAATTACCGGTCTTGGAAGCTTTTAAAATGAGCGATAGCGTGCTTAACCAAGGGGTACAGGGTATCTCGGACTTGATAGTTATGCCCGGTCTTATAAATGTAGATTTTGCCGACGTTAAAACCATTATGAAAAATGCCGGTACAGCCCTTATGGGTATAGGCATAGGTACCGGAGAAGACCGTGCAGCTGTGGCAGCCAGAGCGGCCATAACCTCTCCTTTGCTTGATATTTCCATAGACGGTGCCACAGGAATACTGTTCAATATTATCGGTGGTAGTGATATGAGCATGGCCGAAGTTGATGAGGCAGCTAAGATAATCATTGAGGCGGCTAGCGCAGAAGCCAATATTATATTTGGTACTACGATCGATGAAAGCATGTCGGAGCAGATAAAGATCACCGTCATCGCCACGGGATTTGATACCGAAGATATAAGATCAAAACTGGGCATGAGAAAAGATTCCCCTTCTTACCAGAGAGACTCTTTTGAATCTTCAAAACCTATAGGGGTTGCGCCGGGCGCACTTTCCGGTGATGAGGAGGATACTGACGAAAAGGATAGCGATGAGGACAAAGATGGGGGAAAGCAAAGAGACTCTTGGGGAAAACCCAGCCTAGGTGAGGACCCGGAAAGCAAGTATGACATTCCGGCATTTCTAAGAGGTAAATAACTATTCCCGTAACGGCAATTAAAATATGCATATATAGAAATTAAATGATTTCAGTTATGTATTTCCTTTGGTGACCGCAAATGCATATTATTACCACAACTTTTAATGTAACAATGAATATTTCATTGTAATTTGTAAAAATTTATGTTTCGATTAGTATTACACTGCCCTCATATATTTTCTACGGAAAATTGACCATAAGCTAGGCCTATAGGAAAGTAGGCTAGGTGGCTTTTTTACGTCAAAAAACACTATAAAATGCAAGAGAATGTTAAAACAAAACCCAAAGACACATCTGTAAATGTAAGGTTGAGAAAGATACGTGACATGGAAAGAAAGAACGAGAACATCATTTTAAGTGAGAACTCCCGAGTTATTTTGGAAAAGAGATATTTAAGAAAAAGCGAATCTGGCGAAGCAGCGGAAACCATACCGGAAATGTTTGAGAGGGTAGCTAGGGTAGTGGCTGAACCGGATACACCTTATACGGATATTACACGCACCAAGCAGGATTTTTACAACCTACTAACCAGTAAAAGATTTTTTCCCAACTCACCGACCTTTACCGGAGCCGGCACTCCCTTAGGTCAGTTAGCAGCCTGTTTTGTACTGCCTATAAATGATGACATGGGTAAAAATTCAGACGGTATATTTTCCACCTTAAAAGATGCCGCCTTGATACAACAAGTGGGAGGAGGAAATGGTTTTTCCTTTTCGGACCTGAGATCAAAAGGTGCGGTAGTAAAAAGCAGTAACGGTAAAGCTTCCGGGCCTGTGGGCTTTATGTCGGTTTACGATAAGGCTTTTGGTGAGATAGCCCAAGGCGGTGTGCGGCGAGGCGCCAACATGGCTGTATTAAGGGTGGACCATCCTGATATAAGAGAGTTCATAGCCTGTAAATCAACTGAGGGCGATATTGCTAATTTTAATATCTCGGTAGCCCTGACCGATTCATTTATGAAAGCCGTAGTGGACGACACTAATTATGAGCTTATTGACCCCGCGAGCAAAGAAGTAATAGAAACGCCCAGGGCCAGAGAGATCTTTGATCTTATCATCGAACATGCCTACAAGAACGGTGAGCCCGGTGCTTTATTTATAGACACAGCCAACAAAGAAAACCCTGTACCCCAACTTTACGAACTCAAGGCTACCAACCCTTGCGGTGAGCAGTGGCTGGGGCCGTATGAGAACTGCTGTTTGGGTTCGATAAATTTGGCCGAACATCTTGATGCCGATGGCAACCTAGATTGGGAGCTTTTTCAGGAGTCTATAGAGCTTTCTACTAAATTTTTGGATAACGTAGTGACCGCCAACAAGTATGTACCAACTGTGCCTCAGCTTAGGGAGGCAGCTTTGAATGCTCGCAGGATAGGTCTCGGCTTTATGGGTTTGGCTGATGCCATGTATGCTATGGGGATCAGATATGGCAGTCAAAAAGGTCAGGAGTTTGCTGCACAGATTACGGAATTTATGAGATACCATAGTATGCTGACCTCCATTCGTTTGGCCGAAGAAAGAGGTCCATTTAGAAAGATCTCCGGTAGCATCTACGATCCGGAAGATCTGCCGTGGGAGCCCCCGGTACCCCTTTCCCCCTACGAACACGACTTTAACCGGCCCGCCATTGATTGGAACAGGGTAGTTAATGGTATAAAACAGCACGGTATCAGGAACGCCGCACAAACAACCATTGCTCCCACAGGGACCATTTCCACGGTAGCTGGTGTAGAGGGTTACGGTTGCGAACCGGTCTTCGCTCTGGCTTACTTTAGGAATGTTTATCAGGCCGCGGGAGATGAGGAAGGTCTTACGCTGACCTATACCAGCCCGAGATTTATCGAGGCTTTGGATAAGGCCGGCATTGAAGGTGAACAAAGAGAAAGAATTATAGACCAGATCATAAAAAAAGGTTCCTGTCAGGATATTGACGAATTACCGCCCGGCCTCAAAGATACCTTTGTTGTCTCAGCGGACATAGCCCCGGAAGAACACATTTTAATGCAGGCTTCCATGCAGGCGTTTATAGATAATTCTATCTCCAAGACCTGCAATTTTCCCTCTACAGCTACCAAGGAAGATGTGGCCGAGGTTTATATGAAGGGGTGGAAATTAGGATGCAAAGGCTTAACGGTCTATGTCACCGGTAGCAGGCAGGAAGTTGTCCTGGAAACAAAAGAAACTAAAAAAGCAAAGGCGGGGAAGGCTGAGGAGGAGTTCGAACAAAAAGTGTTCTCTCAACCTGTAGTAGAGGAGGTTAAAAGTGTGGAAATGGAAGAAGCCAGAGGGTACAAATTATCAGGCACTACCTATAAGATCAACACACCTCAAGGAAAGGCTTATGTGACCATAAATAGAAGTGATAGAGGAGAACCTCTGGAAGTATTCATCAATGTGGGCAAGGCCGGGTCCGACGTGGCCGCTTTGTCTGAAGCCATGGGCAGACTGGTTTCCGGCTGGCTGCGCGCTTCCAAAAATAGAGCCTACACTGTGAAGGATATAGTCGTGCAGTTGATCGGTATTGGCGGCGCCTCATCTATCGGGTTTGGCAAGAACAGAGTAAGCTCATTGCCCGACGCTCTAGCTAAAGTATTGGCGGAAGAATTTGATATCAGAGTGAGGGCTAACGGTTCGAACGTGGTCCACGAGGACGATAATGAAGTATCTTATTTTGCCCAAGCCGATATGTGTCCTGATTGCGGAAACTCAACTTTAGTGTTGGAAGAAGGCTGCGCTAAGTGCTACACCTGCGGTTTTAGTAAATGTTAAGGGCATATGAATTTCAAGATCAAGAAGTTAAACGGAAATATTGAATTATTCCAAGCAGAGAAAATATCAAATAGTGTTTTTTTGGCCGCCCAAAATGTAGGGGGAACAGATAAGGAACTGGCCAAAGAATTAAGCTGGCAGATAGTTGATATTTTAGAAAAGGAATTCAAAGATAAGAGGTTCATTACTACCTTGGAGATAGGCAATATCGTGGAAAAAGTTCTCATCGAAAACGGACACGCCAGTACGGCCAAAGCCTTCATCCTCTACAGAGAGAATAAGAAGCACGCACATCAGGATAAGGATTCGCTGGGTATAAAAGATGATATAGGCCTGTCTTACAACACTTTATACATTCTCAAACAGCGCTACCTGAAAAGAAAAGATACCGGGGAGATAGAGGAAACTCCGGCGGGTATGATACACCGCGTGGCAAAATTTCTCTCCGCTGTGGAAAAAGGTCAAAGAAAGCAAGCCAAATGGTACAAAGAGTTCAAAAACATCATGATGTCCTTTGATTTCTTACCCGGTTCCAGAACTTTAGCCAATGCCGGAAAGAACGCACCTCAGCTGGCCAATTGTTTTGTCTGGCCGGTTGAGGATGACATAAACTCCATTTTTAATATCTTACACAAATCGACCTTGATCAAAAAGAATGGTGGCGGCTGCGGTTATAATTTTTCGCAGGTCAGGCCCGAAGGGGATATTGTGAACGGAATACCGGAACTGGCGGCCGGACCGGTCAAAATGATCGAAATGTTCAATCTCATGACTTCACTTTTTAAGCAGGAAGGAAAATATGAAAGCGGTAACATGGCTATTTTAAATGCCGACCACCCCGACATTTTTAATTTTATCTCGGCTAAAAAGGATGATGGATATTTATCTAAGACGAATATTTCCGTGGGCGTCACCAACAAGTTCATGAAAGCTGCTTTAGAAGGTAAGGAGTGGGACCTTATTAATCCCAGAACTAAAAAAGTCGTGAACACAGTCAATGCCAAATCTATTCTGGACCTCATGGCAAATTTAGCCTGGCAGACAGGCGACCCGGGCCTTATTAATCTCTCGGCTATAAACAAAGGCACAGCCCTGGCAAATCCTCTCAAGAAGAAAAGAGGGGATATTATAACTACCAACCCTTGCGGAGAGGTCCCGCTATATCCGTATGAGTCATGCAATTTGGGTTATGTTAATTTTGTTAATTTTGTTCGTGAGGGAAAATTTGATCTGGAAAGACTGGCTAAAGTCATCAGTGTGGCTGTGAGGTTAATGGACAATGTTATTGAGGCCTCATGGTTCCCAGTCGAAGAGGTGCAAAAGGCTGTGCATGAGCATAGAAGAATAGGTATTGGGGCAGTTGGCTGGGCAGAGGCTTTAGCTGAGCTGGAAATTTCCTATGATTCCCCGCAAGCCGTCAGGTTGGCTAAGAAAGTTACCAAAACCATGTACGAACACGCTTTTAACGCTTCCTGTTCTCTAGCTGAAGAAAAAGGGCCGTTCCCGCTGGTCAAGGATTCTATCTGGGCTGGAAAAAAGCACCAGCCCAGGAATGTAGCCCTGCTCACATTCCCTCCTAGCTCCAGCAACGCCGTCATCTGTGACACCACCTTTGGTATTGAGCCTTATTTTGCCTTGGCCTACGAGCAGAATGTATTAGAAGGTATGCGACTGAGGACCGTAGCCCCCGTCTTTATAAAAAAACTCAAACAGAGGGGTATTTATACGGACAAGTTGATACAAAAAGTAATTGATAATCATGGCAGTGCTCAGGGCATCAAAGAAATACCTCAGGATCTGCAAGTCATCTTCAAGGTAGCTCACGATATATCTTGGCGAGATCACATTAAAATGCAGGCTGCTTTCCAAACTTATACCGACAACGCAATTACCAAGACCATAAACATGCCCACAGAGACCACACCTAGTGAGATCAGGGAAGCCTTCATCTTAGCTTGGCAGCGGGGTTGTAAAGGTCTGACTGTATACAGGGATAGAACCAAATCAAATCAGGTGTTCGAATTTGGCAGTTCGCAGAGTTATAGGCCAGCCTTTACTATGTGCCCCAACTGCGATATACCGTTGGAAAAAGACAACAAATGCTATAAATGCGCCAGATGCGGTTTCAGCACTTGCGAACTGTAGCCAAATAGCTTATTTTCGAAGAAATACCTTATTTTCGAAGAAATACCTTATTTTCGAAGAAATAGCTAATTTTCGAAGAAATACCTAATTTTCTTTAGTTACATGCCAATATATACAAAACAGGGCGATAAGGGTGAAACCAACCTGAATAGTTCGACTCTTAAAAAAAGCCATCCTTTGTTGGACCTCATCGGTAACATCGATGAGCTGAATTCCTCATTAGGGTTGCTGCATGCTATAAGAAATAAGAAAATAAGAGCTTTGGTCGAGGATTTGCAAAATGACCTATTTTCCTTAGGAGCCAAATTATCAGGTGCGAAAATAGATCTCAACTATTCTTCCAGGACAAATGATATCGAGCATGCTATCGATGAGTTGTCACTTTCTCTGCCCAAACTGTCCAACTTTATAATTCCCGGAGGCTCAAAGTTTGCTGCTCAGCTGCAGCTTTCACGGGCTGTGGCCAGAAGAACGGAAAGGAGTGCCGTCGCCTTGATGGAAAAAGGAGTTCTTAAAGACAGTGAGGGAGAGGGCCTGATCACGTATCTGAACCGTTTATCTGATTTATTGTTTGTCATGGCGCGATATGTTAATTTTAAACTTGGTATAAAAGACACTATTTGGCCTAAAAAAAGATGAACAAATTTTATTACTTATTATTAATGTCTCTGGTTGTTATAGGCATTGTCGTGGCAGGTGTACTAGCAAAAAGGGCTGACCAAACGGATAGATTTTTTGAATATCAGAAATCCCAAAGTGGAAAAAACTATGAGGGAAACTAATTTTTTGTTATAGTACCAGCATGTTTAAAGTACCGGAAAGAAAGAGCGTCCCCCAAATAGAGGAAAAGATACTTAAATTTTGGCAGGAAAATAAGATCTTCGAAAAATCCGTCAAAAGCAGACCTGGATCCCAGCTTTACGTTTTCTATGACGGACCCCCGTTCATATCAGGCCTTCCCCATTATGGACATTTATTAAGTTCCATTGCCAAGGATATTATTCCCCGATATTGGACCATGAAAGGGAAAAGAGTAGAAAGAGTCTGGGGTTGGGATGCGCATGGATTAACTGTAGAGAACAGCGTACAAAAAATTTTAGGCATAAAAAGCAGACGTGATATAGAAGGTTACGGTTTAGAGAAATTCATAAAAGAATGTTATAAGTACACTTCCGAAACTTCAGAAGAATGGGTCTGGTACATAGATAAAATAGCTCGCTGGGTGGATATGGAGCATGCCTACAAAACTACGGACAAAGATTATATGGAGTCGGTCATCTGGGCCTTTAAGCAGCTTTATGACAAGGGCCACATTTACGAAGGTGTCTATACCTCACTTTTCTGTACCACTTGCGGCACTCCGGTCTCCAACTTTGAGATCGCCATGGACAACACCTATAAAGATGCGGAGGATCCCTCGATCATTGTAAAATTTGAGGTTTTGACGCCGGGTAAATTCAAAGGAGACTACATTTTGGCCTGGACTACTACTCCCTGGACCATGCCTTCCAACAGAGGTTTGGTAGTCGATAAAAAGGAAACTTATGTGAAGGCAGTCAGCCAGGGAGAAACTTATATTGTGGCTAAAAAGCTGGCAGACAGCGTATTCTCCGGCAGACCTTTTGCTATTAAAGCAGAGTTTTTGGGGGAAGAGCTTTTAGGTTTGGAATATCAACCGCCTTATGAATTTTTTACCAAGAATTTGGCTGATTTCAAAGTTTATGAGTATGAAGGCATGGTGAGTATGGAGGAGGGCACAGGCATTGTTCATTCGGCGCCCGGTTTTGGGGAAATTGATACGCAGATGGGCTATCACTACGGTTTGCGTATCATGCTCAGTCTGGATGATGAGGGGAAATTTATAGCTGGAGATACGGGTAAGAATCCCTATGAAGGTATGTTCTATGCCCAAGCTAATGAACTCATAAATAAAGATCTCAAAGATCGTGGACTGATGTTTTACAGCGGTACCATCATGCACAGGTTTCCCTACCACGATAGGTGTGACACCTGGCTCATACAGAAGGCTCAAAATTCATGGTTTGTGAACATACAAAATCTTAAGGCAAAAATGCTTGAATATAATGAGAATATAAATTGGGTGCCCGAACATTTGAAACATGGGCGTTTCCAGCATGTCATAGAAAATGCTCCCGACTGGTGTATATCCAGGTCAAGATTTTGGGGAGCTCCCATGCCCGTGTGGCGCGCTCCGGACGGGGAAACCATTGTCATCGGCTCTATTGCCGAGTTGGAAGAGTTATCAGGCGAAGAAGTAAAAGATCTGCACCGTCCTTATATTGACGACATCACCATAAAAAAAGATGGCAAGATCTTTACCAGGATATCTGAAGTGTTGGATTCCTGGTTCGAGGCCGGCTCCATGCCCTACGCTCAGCTCCACTATCCTTTTGAGAACCAGGAGAAATTCGACAAGAATTTCCCCGGGGACTACATCATCGAATACATTGCCCAAGTCAGAGCTTGGTTCAATATGATGCACAGGCTTTCCACCGCCTTATTTGAGTCTAATTCTTTCAAGAATGTCATTTCCACCGGGGTCATGGCGGGAAACGACGGCAGAAAAATGAGCAAGACCTACAAGAACTTCACCGATCCTAAAGAGGTGTTGGAGACTATAGGCGGGGATGCATTGAGGCTGTACCTCATGAACTCACCTTTGATGGTGGGGGAAAACGCCAACTTTGATCTCATCGAACTTAAGAATAAATCGAGAAATGTACTCAACCCCTTATTAAACAGTCTTAAATTCTTTTTGATCTACGCAAACTTGCATAATTGGCATCCAAAAGATATAAAAAAAGAGCCTGAAGGTGAACATGTATTGGATAAGTGGATCCTGACCAGACTGCACCAGGTCACAAGGGACTTTACGGTAAATATTGAGAAGTACTATGTACCTCAAGCCATACAGCCTTTGGAAGATTTTGTCGATGATCTTTCCCGCTGGTATGTGAGGCGCTCCCGGGACAGGATCTCCGACAATGAGGGCAATGTGATGGAGGTTTTTTACCACGTACTGGTGACATTTTCTAAGGTCTGTGCTCCGGTGACGCCTTTTTTGGCGGAAGAAATATATCAGCAATTGAAATTACCTCATGACTTTGAAGAAAGTGTTCATCTGGAAACCTACCCACAGTATGATGAGGGCATCATCAGCCAGCATGAAGAGCTGTTGATGTTC
>Ga0315536_1000424_pt1 | contig 21201 bp, 17 predicted proteins | sample SalMarSW160230MG_FD_203093 | JGI IMG/M metagenome (GOLD analysis project Ga0315536, IMG submission 203093) | Salt marsh sediment microbial communities from the Plum Island Ecosystem LTER, Massachusetts, United States - Salt Marsh Sediment SW1602-30 ...
TTTCCATTACCGTCGATAATGCCTCCGTCCGCGAGCAGGCCCGTTCGTATTTTAGCGATATGCTGCGAAAGGCCGGTTCCGAAATTACCGGAGGGGTGGATGGGGGGACGGAAGGGAATACCGGCTTTGAGTACCGCCTGGCCCTGCACTGGCAGAAAGACGGCAGGCTCCGGTTTACCCTCGGCCGTACGGCGGACGATAAACCGGTACGCAGCGGGATTATTACTCCGGCGCAAGGCTCACTACAGGCCCGCTGCGCGGGGCTGATGCGGCATCTGCTGTTCGATTATATCTACGCGGTACACTGATTATGTTTTTCGCAAGAGAACCAGGGAAACATCATCCGCAAAGTTCCCTCTGTACTTTTTAATATCCCCGTTGAGGGCGTGATTATATATTTTTCCCATGATTTTTTTAATCAGATCCGGCAGGGCGGAAGAGGAGTTTCCCCCCAGTATTTTCTTTAAGCCATCGATGCCGAACTGGGTCCCATAGTCGTCCTTGGCCTGGATAGCCCCGTCAGTATACAGCAGCAGCAGATCTCCCTTGTGCATGGTAAAACTTCCTTCGGAGGCCTTGGCCGTGGCCGTCTCGGTAATGCCCATAAAGGCCGCCTTCTTGGCAAAGTCGGTCATTTCGATGACCTTGTCCTGTTTCTTGCGGTACAACAGGGCAATCTCGTGCGCGCCGGCATGGGTAAGCGTCCCTTTATTCTCAAGGATATAATTCTGGGTCATGAACTTATCGCTGCCGATGCGGTCGCGATTTATTTTACAGAGGAGTTTGTTTACAATATCATACAACTCATGGGGCGCAATCTTTTTTTTCACGGCCTGCGACGCGGCCACCACCGCCTCAAACGCCACCAGCTGAATCAGGGCCATGATTCCGGCGGGCAGACCGTGACCGCTCACATCCCCGATCCCGATATAGTTTCCCAGTTCCGTGCAGAAACAATCGTACACGTCTCCCCCGACCTCGGAGGCGGTCACCATATTGGTGGCGATCTCGAAGCCCGGGATTTCCATCTGCGCGGGCAGAATCGATGTCTGAATATTTTTTGCGATATTCATCTCGTTGGAAAGCCTGTTCCGTTCCCGCTGGATCCGCTTTCCGTCGATAATGGTCAGGATTATCTTCAGATTGCCGCACAGCCAGGTAAGAACGTTCTCCTCTTCGGGAAACAACTTATCAAACGAATCCTTGAATGCCACCAAAATTCCGATAAGCCGCTCTTTGTCAAAGAGCGGGTTTACCGCGATAAGCCGCTGTAATCCCTTCAGCTCATCGGGGATCTGGTTGATGACAATGCGTTCACGGGTCCGGATAAGCTCTTTTATTATCTGTTCCCCCCAGTCGGTAAGGTCCTGCAGGGCAAGCGATCCTATTTTTTTCACGTCATACACTGTTTTCAAAATACTGTCCTGGATCTGCTTGGTATTTTTCAGCAGCTTTATGGTGGAATGCTTCAGCAGGGGGGTACAAAACCCATCGATAAGCTGCGGCGAAATAACTTTCAGGATATCACCCTCCAGGCTGTAGAGCATGAAACCGGAAAAAGCGTAATCCCGGTTGGGCAGGGAGTTTTTCAGGCGCCGGAGCTCTTCCGAAATGGTACTTCTTAGTATTTCCACATCCTCTTCGATTGGAGAGCTTGCCTCGCGGCTTACCAGCTCGTTCATCAATTCGGCGGACTGGTCCTGTTTATCGATGGTGCGTTCCAGGTTCAGGACACGGAGGCAGAAATATTCCATATAAACACGAATAATATAGACGACGGTCAGGACGAAAAATATCTCGGTATACAGGGGATGTAATACACCCTCAAAAAAAAGACAATACCCGAACTGCAGCAGCAGAAAGACAAGTGCAACATTGAAGGTGAGGTTGTTCGTGCGCGCCACCCCGGTCTGGAGATGAAAGACTTTTTTTCGAAAGTCCCGGATCAGTAAAAAGGCCGTTACCGTGTACAGGACACTTACAAAAGTCATCACCACCCCAAGGTCCGCCAAGCCGACCGCCCCCCGGGCCTTTAACGCGGCAAAATCATCGGATTTGATGAAGAGGGAGATAAAGCCGCCGGTAAACAGATTTTTTTTATAGAAATAAACCATGAGATAAGAACCGGCAATGATGCCCGTAAGCACCGCCCAGTATATGATGGTACGCTTTAAGTTCCCGATAAAATCATTCCACACATGGCTTTTTTTTATGCGCTGACAATGGATGGAATATTCCAGGATAAAAAACATCAGCAGGTAGAGGGCAAACACCGTGGCAAAAAGACTGAATGAAAGCGCGGGTTCCCAAAAGGTACTGAACAGCCGGTACTGAAAAAGCACCGCCCCGATGACGGTAAAGAGGAGGATGGAAAACAGGAGGTGCCGCGGCCTGGTGCCGAACTGCTCTTTGCGGCGGATATTGCTCCACAATACCCCGGCAAAGAGGATCCCGGGAACAAAGCTAAACACGTTGATTGTTTGTAATATTACCATTTTTTTCCTCCCCGGTACTTACATGCGGATGTACCATGCGGGTAAGTTCTTTATTCAGGGTTGTTATTTCCTGCCGCGTTTTGCTGTAAACCGATTCAAGCACTCCGGTCCTTTGTAACGACCGCTCACAATAGTGTTTGATGGTATCGATAAGTTCCTGCTGCAGCGACGCCTTTTCGTTGGCAATCTTGCTTACCGCACGAAACACCTCCACCCCCAGGGTGATGCCCCGGAGGGTACCGACCACGGAGATAAGTGAGGCTTTTTCTTCCTCGGTTTCCGCCGCGGCCGAACGTATTTTTGTCACCAACTCACTGATGACGCGCTGGATACTGCGGATCTCCTCCTCGATCTTGGACAGGGAACTGTTGGTTTCCAGCCCCAGTTTCCTTACCTCCCTGGCCACAACCTCAAAGGCCTTGCCGTGAATACCGGCTCGCGCGGATACGATGGAGGCATTGAACGACAACAGGTTGATCTTCTCCGAAATATCGGAAAGAATTTCCGTGATATTGCTTATCTGACCGGACTGCTTGTACAGCAGCTCCGAAAAATTAAGGGTATCGCTTAAGGCCGAGGTAATGGTTTGGATACCGTCCTGTACCTTTTCCGATATTTCAAAGGCCGCTTTGGCCGAACCGGAAAGATTGTCCGAGATATCGAATGCTTTGTTTGTATTCTCACGGATGTTCTCGTTACTTTTTAAAAGATCCTCAAATGCCCCTTGGCTGTTTTCCGCGGAATCTGCGTCCCGTTCACGGTCAATGGCGGATTGTAATATCGAGTTTATATTCTCTACCAAAGATTCCAGGGAGTCCAAATCCCGAGGCTCTCCGGTGTCGGTTTCCTCAGGTCCAAACGTCTTCGTACCGGCCAAAGCAGCCTCGCCCAGAGACGCGCTTAACTCCCGAATACGTTGTTCTTTTTCCTCAAGGCTTCGTTTAAAAAGCGCTGTATTTTTTTTATTTTTTTTTTGCCGGAGTATAAGTAGTACAATGAAAAAAACCGTGAAACTGCCTGATAGAATTAATAATAAACTATTCAACCTTAACCACACCGGGTACCAGGAAGTTGAGTGTAGGCAAACTTGTTACCTGCCAGGTGATGTCTCGGTTATACTGGATGTGGATGGTATAACGCTCGGCTTCACTTACCTCACCAAGCTTCATAATCCACTTGGCCACCGCCTTGATACCGCTTGAATTAAGAAAATTAAGCTCTTTAAAATCCGTATTTACTTCCTTGATTTTTTGCGCCAAAAGTCTTTCGTGCAGGGTGCTGAAAAAAGGATCCAGGACCATGCCCGGGTCTTCCATATCGATATCACCTTTAAACGTTACGGTGATTTTCGAGTCGTCGTCGGTCACCTCTACGATCATTCTATCTTCATGTAAGTTTTCGATATTTAGTCTGTTCATGTATCACTCCCTTTCATGCGGGCGCTATCCAATAGCAATTGAAACCTGCACCTCGTTGTTATTGACTGCAACATTCAAATCTCCTCCGGTTTCGTAACGGATACGGGCCAAACCCAGATGGCTTTTCCCGTCGCTTCTTAAGGCAGCCTCTTTCATCTGGGTCACATACACTTGCAGGGGGTCTCCATCGGAAATCTTCTTGTAAATTGAGAGTAACGTCTGGATGGATTCCTCCTTGGCCGTATTCACCACAAGGATTTTTATCTGTTCGGTGGCGGGTGAAACCTTGATCACTATATGGGTGTCGTCCCTGGACGCGTACTTTACCGCGTTTTCCAAAAGCTCGCTGGCTGCCATGGCGATTTTATCGGCCTTACTCTGGTCTACAATGCTGATGGCCAAAAAATTCTGGATAAATCCGCGAACACAGGCAATGTATTTCCAACGCGGACCGAATTTTAATTCAATATACCCATCCGTCAATGAAGTAGTCTTAACGCTCATTTTTACCCCCTACTTCAAAACTATAGTGACTTCAATTTAATTTTCAAGTGTTTTATTTTACGCCCATTGGATGAGATTGCCGCCGTAGGTAAGCCCCCCGCCGAAACCCACCGTAATAATAAGGTCCCCGGTCTTAAGAATTTTCTTCTCGTACATTTCATTCAGCGCGATCGGTACGGAAGCGGCTGAGGTATTGGCGTATTCGTCGATATTCAGGTAGAATTTATCCAGAGGCATTTTTGCGCGCTTGCAGGCGGCCTGAATTATCCGAACATTCGCCTGGTGCGGTACGATATAGGCGATATCGTCCATGGTTAGATCATTCATTTTCAACAGTTTTTTTATAGTGTCGATGATGACCCTGATGGCGAAATTATACACTTCCTGTCCGGCCATCTTGGTCATAAAATCACTTTCCGTAAACTGTCCATCTTTGTACGGAGTACGGCTGCCCCCCACCGGCCGCTGTAACAGCATGGCGCCCTGGCCCTCTGCCTGCAGAACGGAGTTTATGATCCCGTTGCTTTTGGCGTTTCCGGCGGTTACCACGGCCGCCCCTGCCCCGTCACCGAACAGCACACAGGTATTCCTGTCCGTCCAGTTCATGATCCGGCTCATGGTCTCGGCACCCATTACCAGCACATTCTTGGCCGAACCCGAAAGAACAAAGTTCTTGGCAATCTCCAGGCCGTAAATGAACCCCGTACAGGCGGCTGAAATATCCAGACAGCCCGCGTGATGGGCCTTCAGTTTGTCCTGGATGATACAGGCGGTGGAAGGAAATCCCACGTAATCCGAAGTACAGGTTGCCGTAAGAATGAAATCCACGTCTTCGGGCGCCAGCTCCGCGCGCTTTAACGCCAGCTCCGCGGCTTTGTATGCCAGATCGGAGGTCGCCTCCGAAGCATCGGCGATATGCCGGTTCCTGATGCCGGTATGAGAAAATATCCACTCATCCGAGGTATCCACAATCTTTGCCACGTCATCATTGGACAGCCGTTTCTTCGGAACATACGCCCCCACCGATCTGATAATCGCATTCATTCATTACTCCTTGTTTTCTTCGGGATTTATCTGGAATATAATTTATTCCTCTGCCTGCGTCAAGGATATCTATGTCTGTTTTACCTTTAATCGTTCCAGGGCCCAGGTGGTGTATCGACGCACCTTTTTGTCCGGGTCTTCCCGCAGGGTCTGCAACACCTTTTTCCCATTGTCCGATTTCAGGCGTTCCAGGGCCTTTACCACCTCTATGCGCACCGCTTCATGCGGATCACGGGCCGCGATGACAATTCCCCGGTATGCCGCGGGTGTCCCGATCAGGGCAAGCACACCGGCAGCCTCCTGCCGTACCTCCGGTTTTCTGTGCCTGAGCCTGCGCACGGTGCTCTCCACAAAACCCGTACTTTCCAAAAGCTCCGCAACATACGGCTGTAACGAATGGTCATCCTGCCGCAGCAGTTCCAGCATGTTCTTTTCCGCTGCGCTCCCGTGCTGCCGCAGAACCTCGACAATACCCGTGCGAACCGCGGGTCCGCCCTCTTTGAAGCTGTGGATCAGGGCCGCGAGCTCATCCTGTTCCATTTTCCCGCTGAGTGCGTGAATGATTCCATCTTTATACGCATCGGCCTTTTCCAGCAGGGTCAACAGGAGGTCGATGGACTTCAGGGAAGCCGACGCCCCAAGCCCCTTGATTGCGGCCTGTTTTACCGCGTCGGTCTCATCCGTATCCATAACTACATCTTTCAGTTTGGCCAAGGTTGCCGCCGAACCTACCTTTCCCAGGGCTAATGCGGCCTGTTCACGCACCCGCTCCACCGGATCTCGTAAAATCTCGAAACCGGCGTTCAGGGTTTTTGCGTCACCGATTTCCACCAGGGCCCACACCGCGGCGATCCTCACCCCCGGGTCCATGTCTTTCAGGGAATCCTTTACCAGCTGTTGCAGCTGGGCAAGCCCCAGCGAGGGAATTACGGTAACAAGCGCGGCGCGCAGGCTGTTGTCCTCTTTGGCAAAAAGCTTTTTTACCTTGACCGTCACCAACTCGGCCGGGTAGCCGGCGAACTCCACGGCGTACTCCCTGGCCTCTTTCAGCGGCAGCTCCGGCAGGTGTTCCAGCACCGTCTCCAGGCAGTAGTGCAGCCTGAGCTCACCCAACAGTTTTATGGCCTGCCTGCGGACAACGGGAGGATAGACGCCCTGTGCGGCCCTGATTATTTTCAACAGTTCTGCGAGCACCCGGGCGTGCGGCATACCCTTCATTGCATCACGCAGTTCCGGCTTGGGCTCAAAAAAGGGCTGGAGAAAGTAGGACATCAATACATCGAACAAAATAAACCCGGCCCTTGCCGGGACCATCTGCAGCAGTACGGACATAAGCTTCCGGTCCAGCCGCCGTTTCTCCAGTTCATATTTAAAAAAGAACAATGCCTCTTCCGTCCCGCGGGCCGCAACACATTTCACCGTTGCCCGGTAAATCGCTTCCATCTCCCTGGTTCCGTCATAAGAAGAGAACACCTTTCTGGCCAGCACACTGATAAAATCCACCTCCCCGTTTTTCTGCAGAACGGCCGAAGCAATATCCAGACTGGCACGGTTGTTTGTTCCGGTGAGGGACCGTAAAAACGAGCTGACATTCACCTCGGCGGCCTTGAGCAGCAGGGAACGGTTGCGTTCAAAAACGTGCATATCATTGAAATCAACCTCCAGGAACAGCTTTTCCAACACCCCGCATTTTTCCAGGTATGCGGCCGCGGCAAAACGCAGTTCCAGGTTGGAATGGTCAAGAAAGCCAAGAGCAAAATTCTCTTCCTGTTTGTTGCCGGGCCGTAACAGCTCCAGCACATGCAGTGCCTGATCGGGTGCCAGGTTCTGCGGTTCCAGCCGGTAGAGCTCCGGATAATCCGCGTGTATGCGGCGCCAGGCCTCTCCGCGCACCCGGAATACCGGGTCGTCACAAACGGCCCGGAACAACAGGTTGTAATATTTTTCTTTTTCCGCCGGAGAAAAGCGGGAGACGACGATCTCCCTGATCAGGGGATGGGGGTCTCCGGCCGCGTTCCACAGGATTCGTTCCACCCGCGGGCCATCAGCAAACAAAAGCATGTTCACCGCAAAATAGCGCACGTTCCACTCGGTGTCTCCGGCCAGCTCCAGAAGCTCATCCTTCCTGTCGCTGCATAATCCGTATGCCGTCCTGCCGTCAAAACGCTCGCCGGTACAGGTGCGCGCGATAGTATACAGGCGGAAGGGACCCATACCCATCTCTTCCAAACCGCCTTTGAACACCGGAAACAAATGTCTTTTTTTTACACAGACCAAAAAACAACTGAACAGGCCCTTGTCCGCGGCATATTCCATAACCCGCAGTATATGCTTTTTAGACTTTGTCCTGACACATTCCGCCGCCCAGACCTCATCCATTCCCATAAGCGGGATGATCTGCGGCCCCAGCAGTTCGGCCTGCTTTTCGATTGCCGCCGAGCGGCGCAAAAGCGCCCCGGAAGTGTATTTTTCCCGAATCAGCTCTTTGTTCTTCTCCGGATCACCGCTGAGATTTTGTATAATCCGTTTGATCCGGGAAAACGCCACGGCGCGCCATATCGCGTACCCGATCAGGAGAAGCACCGCGGTGAAGAATAAAAGCAGTGCGATCGGTGGTAATGAGCGAATAAAATCCAAAACCTCGTTCATGCTTGTTTCCTTATTTGCTTAGGATTGGCAGCGGACCCGCGGTGGGAAAACATCACACCGGTCAGCAGGGCAAGACCGCTTAAGAAATCAAAACGCCGCCGCGTGTAATGAGCTTCGGCCAGTGAGTTCAGGATCAATATACCGAACCGCTGCGTGTCGGTCCCGAGAAAAAGCGCCATCCCGCTTTGCATCTCCGGGCAGAGCAGGAGTTCCCTGAAAAAAACACCGTCCGGTCCCCCCAGCACCACCGGCTCCCTGCTTTCATATAAAAATCCGACCAGTTCGGAATCCTGCGGCAACACCTTTGCCGGGCCGCAGTTACCGCGCAGATATACCTGCCGCAGGGCCCCGGTATCGCCCGGACCGCTGCCGCCAAAGTACAGGCAGGCCGCGTCCGAACGGCTGACGTCACAGGCATGGTCCACAAGCAGGCGGATAAAATCGGCGCTGTACATGTTTTTCAGTAAGAGGGTGCCTATTTTCAGCAGCTCGTCCGGCATAGAGGCTATTATCAACCTTTAAAAAAAAATTATCAAGAAAATTTTTTTTTTATGGTTCTTAAGAAGCTTCCGGGGGGGGGTCAAAAAAGCCCGGATTCTTATATTAAAAAACCCGGGCGCAACATAATAAAGGAGGCTATTATTCCGTACCTGAACACAGGACGGCAGCCCGGGTTAAATATAATACCTTCCCGCCCCAAAGTCTATAAAAACCAAAAAGACCGGAAGGATTATCTGCCGATCCGCTGTTCGGTTTTGGGATCGAACAGCAGGGCCTTTGACATATCGATCATCAGCTTCATGGTTTTCCCCGGTTTTGCCGCGTACTGCGGGTTTACCCGGCAGGTCAGCTTACTGCCGTTAATGGTAACAAATACCAGGGTGTCCGGACCCGTAGGCTCAACCACGTCGACCACACACTCGATCTCGTGTATTTGCGGATTCCCTTCCTGTTCAAAAAACCCGCCGGCAATGCGCTCCGGGCGAATCCCCAGGATTACGTCCTTTTTCAGCCACTTGTCCAGCTCCGGACCGGGTTGTTTGATCGGCAGGAAAAAGGCCTTGCCCTTCTTGTTCGCAAACTCAACCCCGATATCCTTGCCATTTTTTATCAGGGTACAGCCGATGAAGTTCATGGAGGGCGAGCCGATGAACCCGGCCACAAACATATTCGCCGGGTTGTCGTACAGCTGCTGCGGGGTATCGAACTGGTGAATAATCCCGTCTCTCATTACCGCAATGCGGTCAGCCAGGGTCATGGCCTCGATCTGGTCGTGGGTAACATAGACGATTGTTGTTTTGATACGCAGGTGCAGCTCCTTGATCTCCGTGCGCATTTCCACCCGCAGTTTGGCGTCCAGGTTGGAGAGCGGCTCATCAAAGAGAAACACCACCGGATCCCTGGCCAGCGCCCTGCCCATGGCCACGCGCTGGCGCTGGCCTCCGGAAAGCTGGGACGGTTTGCGGTCCAGAAGCTCACTGATCTGCAGCATCTCAGCCACCCGTTCCACTATTTTTCCTATCTCATCCTTGGGGACCTTCCTGGTTTCCAGGCCGAACGCCAGGTTTTTCCAGACATTCATACTGGGGTACAGCGCGTATGACTGAAATACCATGGCAATATCCCGGTCTTTGGGCCTGATATTGTTCACCACGCGGTCTGCAATTTTGATTTCCCCGCTGCTGATGATCTCCAGGCCCGCAATCAGGTTAAGCAGCGTTGATTTTCCACAGCCCGACGGACCGACAAGTACAAGGAACTCTCCCGATTCAATGGCAAGAGAGACTCCTTTTAATACCTCGTTGGAACCGAAGTATTTTTTTACGTTGTTGATAGTTAATGATGCCATATCTTCCTATTCCTATTCTTTTGTTATCCTTTAACCGCTCCGGCGGTCAGTCCGCGCAGAAAATACTTTCCTGCCACGATATATACGATAAGGGTGGGCAGACCGGCGATGATGGCGGCCGCCATATCCACGTTATACTCCTTTACCCCGGTGCTGGTATTGACCAGGTTGTTCAGGGCCACGGTAATGGGACGGCTTTCGGCGCCGGAGAAGGCCACACCAAAAAGGAAGTCGTTCCAGATCTGTGTTGTCTGCCAGATAACGGCCACCACAAAGATCGGTGCGGACACCGGCAGAATGATCCTCCAGAATATTCTGAAAAACCCCGCCCCGTCTATTTTGGCCGCCTTTATGATTTCCGTGGGAACGGAAACATAAAAATTGCGGAAGAACAACGTGGTAAAGGGCAGACCGTAGATGGTATGCACCAGAATCAGGCCGATAATACTCTGGCCTATTCCGAGGATACCCAATGTCTGCGACATGGGCAGAAGGATGATCTGAAAGGGGATAAAACACCCTAAGAGCAGAAAGGTAAAAAAGGTCTCGCTGCCCTTAAAGCGCCATTTGGAAAACACGTACCCGTTCACGGCACCGATAGCCGTTGACATAATCACCGCGGGCACCACCATCTGCACGGAATTAAGGAAATAGCCTTTCATGCCCTCACATTTTATTCCCGTACAGGCACTGTCCCAGGCCTTGGCCCAGGCGTCAAAAGAAATTGTTTTGGGAAGGGAAATCAAGGTGCCGCTGCGGATATCTTTCATGGTTTTCAACGAAGTAATGACCATAACAAAAAAGGGAATCAGAAAATAGAGCGCGGCCGCTGTCAGCACCGTATAAAGAATAATACGGATAATGATCGATCCCGTGGTACGGGTACCCGGAATTTGCGGTTGTTTACCTCTCATTACGCGTACCTCTCAGTTCCGAATATAAATAAGGGATGATAATGGCCATCACCGCCAGAAACATGATGACCGCGCTTGCCGCGCCGTACGCCAGGCGGTTGCGGTTGAACGAAAACGTATACATGAAGGTGGCCGGCATGTCCGTTGCATAGCCGGGCCCCCCCTGGGTCAAAGCCATTATCAGGTCGAAGCTTTTAATCGAAAGATGCATAAGAATAATCACGGCGCTTAAAAACACGGGCCGCAGGCTGGGAATAATGATCTTTCGGTAGATCCTGGGCAGGCCGGCCCCGTCCACCTGGGCCGCCTTGATAATGGAGTCGTCTATTCCGCGCAGTCCGGACAGAAACAGGGCCATGACAAAACCGCTGGACTGCCAGACCGCGGCAATGACAATCGTATAGATTGCCAGGTCCGACTGTACCAGCCAGCGAAAGGTAAAATGTGAAAACCCCAGCTGCCTGATCAGGCGTTCCAGTCCCAGGTCCGGGTTTAAGATCCACCGCCAGGCCGCCCCTGTTACAATGAAGGAAAGGGCCATGGGATAAAGATAGACGGTCCGAAACAACCCCTCACCGCGTATCCGCTGGTCCAGAAAGATGGCCAGGGCAAGTCCGATGATGATACAGATCCCGATAAACAGCACACTGTAAATTATCAGATTGGACACCGCCACACTCCAGCGGGAGGTATGGGTGATTAGATTGAAATTTTCGAACAGGGTCGTATACTGGTGAACCCCGACAAGCTTGTAATTGGGGAGAAGCTTGGAGTCGGTAAAAGAAATAAAAGTCGTCCAACCGATAAATCCGTAGATAAAAATTGCCGCCAAGGCAAAAGTCGGTAAAAGCACTATTTTGGGAAGTATATTTTCCAGGCGATGGAGCAGTCCTCCAAGGCCGCCGTTATTATTCTTATTATTCATACTCAAATCCAATTTTATTTTTTAAGGACGGATACCGGTTTTTGAGGCCGGTATCCATCATACCATAAAACTTTAAGGAAAGTTTTTATTTGGCTGCCGCTACGGCGTCTGCCATCTGCTTGGCGCCTTCTTCGGCAGTCATGTCCGAATTATAGAAATTCGTAACGGAATCCAGGAACGCACCCCTGATAGCGGGCATAACCGCCATCTCATGTGCCATGCTGGGGATCAGGTCTCCGGACTTGCTGGCCGCGGCGAAATCATCCATCGATTTCTGGGCCACCGAGTCAAACGGAGCCTTGGGCATGCCCATACGAACAGGAATGGAACCTTTGGCTACGTTAAAAACTTCCTGGAACTTGGGCTGTAAAATCAGCCGTGCCATGGCCTTCTGTGCAGCTTCATTTTCCTTCTTTACCTTGAACATGATAAAGCTGTCGATATTGAAGATGAACTGCTTTGCTGTCAACGGGGCTGTTGTGGCGATATAGTCCACACCGGGTTTTTTCCCGGCTGCCGTAAACTCACCCTTGGCCCAGTCACCCATGAACTGCATGGCCGCCTCACCCTTGATCACCATGGCGGTTGCCAGGTTCCAGTCACGGCCCGGGGCACCCGGATCGGTATACTGTTTGATCATTTTAAGGGTCTGCAGCACCTTCACCATGGTCGGGCTGTTGATGGCTGCCGGATCAGCTTCTACCAGGGCTTTTTTGTAGAAATCAGTACCGCCGACACCGGCCACGATCGTCTCGAACACCGTGGCTTCCTGCCAGGGTTGACCGCCCCAGGCAACAGGGATAAAACCAGCCGCCTTTATTTTTTTACATGCGGCCTCAAACTCTTCCCAGGTCTTGGGAATTTCCGCACCCGATTTTTTAAAGACTTCGGGATTGCACCACATCCAGTTGATGCGGTGGACATTCACCGGCACCGCTACCCAATGCCCTTTGTACTTCATGATATCGGCTACTACTTTGGGAATCAGTTCATCCCATTTCTCGGCCTTGGCCACATCATCCAGGTTGGTGAGGACGCCTTCATCGCCCCACTGTTGGATCTGCGGGCCTTTAACCTGCGCTGCCGCGGGCGGATTACCGGCAACCACTCTTGATTTCAGAACGGTCATGGCATTATCACCGCCGCCGCCGGCTACCGCAAAGTCTTTCCAGTGATAGCCTTCTTTTTCCAGCATGTCTTTCAAGACACCAACAGCTTTGGCCTCTCCTCCGGACGTCCACCAGTGGAGAACCTCAACAGTACCTCCGCCGCTGGGACCGCAGTAAAAAAACAGGCTTGCTACCAACAGGATTAATAGACCTTTTACTAGCTTCATGTTTTACCTCCTTTAAGATTTTTGTTATCCGGCCGGGGATGTTTTCACCGCCTGCACCGGCAACTTACCTAATAAAAAAATTACTCCTATGAGCCATAGGAATTTTTAACCGCAATATTACGAGATGACACAAGAATCTTTTTTCATGCTGTATATATAATTGCAAAAATCATACCAACAGCAGACGAATATTTGTATTTTTTTAATTGCTTGTGTTATATTGAGTTATCATGGGAGGCAAAGATCGGCAAACTTGATTTTTATATTCGGGCCAGAAATTGTGTTTACCCCGCTAAACACAATCTGCATAGCCCGGTAAACAGTTTTCAGTGCTGTGAGGCTTATTGATGAAACTACCTTTCCAGCACGTGTTTGATCAGCTTTCGTACACGGGCGGACGGTTCCGCGGCCAACAGGGACTGTAATGCCTTTTTGCTGGGACCGGCCCCCAGCAGGGACAGAGCGTCTACCGCTTTATAGCGGATAATTTCAAGCGGAGAACTCAGCAGGGCCTCCAGATGGGGGCGCGCTTTTTGATCACCGCGCCTGCCCAGGGCCGTAATGCAGGCCGCGGCCGCCTCCGCGTCCTCACCGCCCGAAAACCGTACCAGGACGGCGAACGCGTCCGGCGAGCGGTGGAGGGCCAGGGCCGCGGCCGCGTCGGTGAGCAGCCGGCGCGGTCCCCCGGATACCAGGTTCCTCAAGACCTCCACGTCCGCCGGCACCCCCATCCGCCCCAGGAGCCTGACCGCGCGCGACGCGGCAGGCGTATACTCGTGCTTTTGTACGATTGCAAGCAGCTTTTCATGAGACTCCGCCGGATGCTGCAGCAGCCAGGCGGCCGCCCTGTCCGCGTCCTGCTGCCGCTCGCTTGACAAAAGAAACAGGTACAGGTCCATGTCCCGCAGCATTTCAACCCGGAAATCCATACCGGTCTTGTTCTTAAAAGACGCAAGTTCCGTCAGAAGCATGGCGTATTTATCCACCTCATATTTAACAATGATTTTATATACCTGTTTGCCTTGATAAAATATTCTGTTGTCGCCGGCGCGTATGGTGACGACGGCAATCTGGCCCAGGGTGACGAAAAATCCCTGTTCCGTCTTAATCCGGATCCTGTTTAAATCGACGGACCGTTGGATTTTCGCGGCGTTTTGCTTCAGCTGGGCCTGGGTCTGTTTCACCACGTCCTCATACTCCAGTCCAAGGGCCCATATTTTTTCCCTGTCAAACTCTATCTGCAGCTCCGGCCGGGCCAGGCCCTCCAGGGTAACGGCGGAAACAGCCTCCCAGGTTTCCAGGTCTTTTTGCATCAGTTCGAGTGTCTGCCCCGTATACGTCCCGTCGGCCGGTAAAATCAATGCAACATAACCGGTATTGGCCTGTTTGCAGCCCGCGGTCGTGAGACCTAAAAAAAGGAACAGAATAAATACGTAGAAGCAGCGCATTACCACATTCATACACCCGAATATATACGTAAATCCGCTGTGTGTGAATCACAATGATGCCACAGGTTTGCCTCTATTTGTCCACGCTTGGTCACGATTTCGTCATAGTACCGGGGTATATAAATAGACAATGAGTAAAAGTGAAATCCATGAAATCATGCGGTGCATTCTCCCGGCCGGGCTCATGCTCTACGCGCTGCACGCGTTGTTTCGCCTGACGGGCACGGAACACCTTGTATTGGGTATAGAATCCTTTGCGGCCGGCACCATTTCCGGCGCATCCTTTACACCCGTGCATTCCGGAGGATTTTTATCGGCCGACGGCCTGTTCATGATTACAGCGGCCTGCTCCGGCCGGCGGATGTTCGGTATCTGTCTGCTTACCGCTTTGACGGCCCGGGTCCTGAAGAAAACCGGCATCCGCCGGCCGGGGGCGGACGGATGGCTCCTTAACCCCGCGGGCTGTATCACTCGCGACCGCCGGCCCGGTCACCGGCGCCCCTTCGGCACCGCGGCGTTCGCCGCCTGGATTTTCACCGTCAGTTTTTGCCTTACTATCTTCCGCATTACGGTGCTGTTAAAACTCCATTTTTTGTTCGTGCCGGGAAACGGAGTCAGCCTTTGGCACGCCGTCAGTTCCATGGTTTTTACCATATGCGGAGTATTGCTTGTTCTTTTAACCATAAGAAAGGAAGGTACATAAAAAACCATGACATTACCGAAAAACACCATCCTTGACAGGAAAAGCGCAAAGATAGTCTTTGCCATCATGCCGCGGCTTACCGCCCTGCTTTTTTTGCTGTTGCAAAACTCGCTGTGGCAGAACAACGTTTTTTTTGACAGGTTCGGCCTGCTCTTTTTTATCCTCGCGGCAGACGCGATGTTGTGCACGGCCTATAGTGTGATGGTCGTCCGCGGAGGCGGTACCGGGATGCGGCGCCGGACAGCCGCCGCGCAGGAAGGCGGTAACGGGATACGCCGGCGAAAAATTTTGGACGCGGTGTTCTTTTTTGCCTCTCTTTTGGCGTTTTATTTCATCGATTTTTTATGCTCGGACGGGCACCTGTTTCCCTGGCACAGCAATCCCTACGACAACATAATCCTGATATTGACGGTACAGCTTGTCTGCCTGGGGTTCTTTTTCCTGGGTACGGCAGTACGGACCATGCCCGGGCGGTTTGTCAAACGACCCTACATCCCCCTGGCCCTGGCCGCGGTTTTTTTCGGATTGAGCATGCTTGGGGGAAGGGTGGTGTTGGCCCCCCTGTTGATGTACGCCCAGGCGATCTCGCTGCACCTGGCGATACTGGGAGCCGTTTTCTACTGCCTGGGGTTCTTTTACCTTCTCAGTACGGGAATGATTCTGTGTTATGAAAAATATATCAGGCCGCGGCGCCCCGTGACGATTGCGGTCACCGCGCTTGCGGTAATAAGCCTGCCGCTGCTGATTTTTCTGTTGGGCGGGCCCGAAAACATGAGAGATCTGTTCCGGATGGTCGGTGGTTTGATCCCCGGTCTGTTCAGGCAGGACCTGCAGCACAACCTGTTTTGGGGTGGTATTTTTCTCCTGCTTGCGGGAATGGTTCTGGCCATGGAAATAAAAAAGCCGGCGCTGCAAAAAGCACTGTTTGTCGTGTTGACGCTCGCCCTGCCGCTTCCACTCTATGCAGGGTTGGTGCTGCTGCCTTTTTTCTCCCTTATTTTCATATTTTCCCTGTTCCAACCGGTTACAGCGGTCCTTTTTCTGTTCTTTCTTTTTTTATTGTTTTACCTGCGGGCCCTGTTTCACGGCGGCCGCCTGCTCCTGGAAACGTTCGAGGCACGGGCCCATAAGGTACACGAACTGGGAGGGGGGGCCCTGACCCGGACCCCTTCCACACGCTGGAACATTCCACGCCTGAAAATCGCGGCCCTCTCCTGCCTGCTTATGGCCGTGCTGCCGGCGCTTGTGGTGTTGAACGCATTCTTTGACAAGGCCGAACTGCGTAAGGCGTATTACAGCATGTATGATACCCGTTGGTTGATCATGGTGGACCGGTCACGACTGCGGAGTATATTGCATGAGTTCGGCCCGAACAACCGCGACACCTACCTCCCCCTGGTGACCCCCCTACGCACGGCGGTGATTCTGGAGAACAAAAAACTCAGTGAAACGGTAAGCCGCGAGATATCGCGGTTCTATTTCGGCCCCGCGGCCGAAACATCCATAGAACGTGGTCGGCCGCGGCTTCCCCGTAAGGTCCGGCTTGAGGCCATGCGGGAAACCGCGCTTGCGGGATACGGTACATACAGCCAGAGCAAGGTACTGCTGCAGGTGGAAAATCCCACCGGGAAAACCGACGAGTTTTTCGGCCGATTCAGCCTACCCCCCGACGTGTTCGTCACCGGCCTCTCGCTGTGGATTGAAGGGAATGAGCGGAGGGGACTCCTGGCCGCCAAGGACCAGGCGCTGACCTTCTATGAACAGACCGTCCGCCGTCTCAGGGACCCGGCCCTGCTGCGCTATGAAAACGACGGGAGCTGCACCCTCCGCATCTTTCCCGTGGCCCCCGGCCGGGGACGCCGCGCCGCGATTATCCTGCTGTACCGCAGACCATTCACCCTGACCATCGGCGGCCATTCACTTGCCTTGGGGAAAAACGGAGCGGTCGTTCCCACGATGCCTGATCCAACCGGAGAACACCCGCCGGGCGCGCCGGGCGATCTCAAAGCGCCGGCCACCCCGGATGTGCCCGGCGGGCCGTCTAATAACGTGACGGTAAAAACCGTGCCGGACGTACTGCATTTTGTAATCGATTGTTCGGCCTCGGCCGAAGTTTCGCCCGCAACTATTAAAAAACTGATCAGTGCCTGCTTGCAAAAGCTGAACTGGCACGGCCCTGTCCGCTATACGGCCGCCAATTACAACTGGGAAACCAAAGACACCTTGGATAACCTGTTCAGCGGCGGCATACCGCCGCGCCGCGGCTCTTTGGTCTATTCCCGGGTGCTGCCCGGGCTGCTGCGGGAGTATAAAAAAAGCGGTGAGCACCCCCGCTTTGTGTTTATCAGTGATACCAAGGACCAATGGCTTTTCAACACCTCACTGCCGGCGATCGGAACCCGTTTTCCCCGAACCGGGACGGTGTATCGGCTCGATACCAAGGGCAGCTTATTCGCGTTTCCGGCCTTCAGGGTCTATAATGAGACCGAGATTGCCGATATCTATGCGTCCAGCCCCACCCCGGTTTTAAGCGAAAAAGCGGGTAACACGGACCCGCCGGTCCACGGCAGCCGGTCCGCGGAAACTGCCGCCGGAAATCTGCCCGCCGACACACCGGCCGCCGTCTCCGGGATGGACCGGTGGAAACAATGCTTTCGCCTGTTCACGGCGTGGGTCCATGAGACCCTTAAGAGGCCGTTCGCAGATACCGATCTCAGGCGGCTTAACACGGCTGCCGCGCAGCAGGGGCTGCTGCTTCCCTCTCTCAGCTATATCGTTCTGGAAAACACGGCCCAGGAAAACAGCCTGAAGCAACTGGCCGAAAAAAACGATAATGGAGGGCTGCTGCTGCCTGTAGAGACGCAGCCAGTGGGCATGGACGAAGAGCTTAACTCTTTCATTCTTTTCCTTCTCCTGCTTTCCCTGCCGTTGTGTATAGGCCTGTTCCTAAAATCCGCAAAAAACTGATAGCATCAGTTCGTTTTTTATGGCAAAATGATACCACAACATACTAAAGGAGGCATGACACATGCATATTGTTCATGTGTTTGTAGAGGTAAAAAAGGAATATATAGAAGACTTTAAGATAGCAACCCTGGAAAACGCCAGCAACAGCATCCAGGAACCGGGTATCGCCCGCTTCGACGTACTGCAGCAGCAGGACGATCCCTCACGTTTTGTACTGGTTGAAGTGTACCGCACCAAAGGAGATCCGGCTCACCATAAGCAGACCAAGCACTACGCCAAATGGCGCGATACGGTCGCGCCCATGATGGCCCGGGAACGCAGCAGCATACAGTACGCCAATATCTACCCCGACAACCAGGGCTGGGATTAATGAATTTTGAGTTCGCGTCCGCCTCGCGGATTATCTTTGGTCCCCATACCAGCCGGCAGATCGGTGTCTATGTCAACCGCTTCGGCAGCAGCGCCCTGCTGGTCTGCGGCCGTTCACAGGAACGGGCCGCTTCCACCGCCGAGCACCTGCGGGAGCAGGGGGTCCGGGTCACCATTTTTCGGGCCGAACGCGAACCTACCATAGAGATGATAAACCGGGGGGCTTCCCTGGCCCGTGAGACAGCGTGCAGCATGGTAATCGCCGTGGGCGGCGGCAGCGTCATCGACACGGGCAAGGCCGTAGCCGCCCTCAGTACCAACCGGGGGAAGCTGCTTGATTACCTGGAGGTGATCGGGAGGGGCGAACCCCTTGTCAACCCTCCCCTGCACTTTGTGGCGGTCCCCACCACCGCGGGCACCGGGTCCGAAGTTACCAAAAACGCGGTCATCTTCTCCCCCGAACACCGGGTGAAGGTAAGCCTGCGCAGCAGCTTTATGTACCCGGCGGTAGCGGTGGTGGACCCCGAGCTTACGCTTACCCTTCCGCCCGCGCTTACCGCCTCAACCGGGCTGGACGCCTTTACCCAACTCATTGAGCCCTTTATCTGTAACAAACCCACACCCCCGACGGACGCGTTCTGCCGGGAGGGCCTGGCCCGCATCAGCCGTGCCCTGCCGGCGGCGTATCAGAACGGTGCCGACGCCCGCGCGCGGGAGGACATGTGCATGGCCAGCCTTTTCAGCGGGATTGCCCTGGCAAACGCCAAGCTGGGCGCGGTCCACGGCCTGGCCGGGCCGTTGGGCGGGATGATAGATGCGCCGCACGGGACCATCTGCGCCGCGCTGCTGCCGCATGTCATGGCCGTCAACCTGAAGGCCCTGCGAAAGCGGCAGCCGCAATCTCCCGCTCTTTTACGCATGGCTGAGTTGGGCCGGATCATGGGTGGGGCGGTACAGACGGGCGCTTTACAGACAGGCGCCGGGCAGTCAGGCGCTGCGCCGGCAGGTACGGCAGGCGGTGCGCCTACAGGGCAGGCCTCTTTTGCCGCGGCGTCCACAGCCGCGTTTATCGCCGAGACGAATCCGGCTGCGGCGGCCGCGCAGGCTGACGCGGCAGTGGAACAGATCAGGTCGCTTTGTTCACGCTTTGCCTTGCCCTCGCTGGGGAAGCTGGGGCTTAAGAAAACCGATTTTGCATCAGTTATCGAAAAATCGCGGCATTCAAGCAGTATGAAGGGAAACCCGCTGCCGCTGACCGACCGGGAGCTTGCCTCGGTTTTGGAGTCGGCTTTTTAGACGGAGGTGACATCCGGATGTTGAAGAAACTGGTTCTGAAAAACAGAAGCTACTTTCGCTTTTCGGAGAATCAGGCAGTCAGTGAAAAACTGCTGCGTGACCTGGTGGACCTCTCCCGCTACGCGGCCAGCGCGGGCAACAAACAGCCGTTAAAGTACATCATCTCGTGCACTCCGGAAAAAAACGCCAAAATCTTTGCCCACGTCGGCTGGGCCGCGCCCCCACACGGCAGCGGAAGGCCCAAAGAGGGGGAACGACCGGCCGCGTATATCATCATGCTGGGCGACCGCGAGATTGCCGAGGATTTCGGGGTGGACCAGGGGATCGCGGCGCAGACCATTCTGCTGGCGGCCGTGGAAAAAGAGTTGGGCGGCTGCATGCTGGGCTCCCTGCAGCGCGAAGCGCTGCGCCAGGCATTGGACATCCCCTATCGCTTCGATATTCTGCTGGTGATCGCCCTGGGGACCCCGGCCGAAACCGTGGTGATCGAGGAAGCCACGGGCGAGGGCCCGGTTGACTACTGGCTGGACAAAAAGTCCGTGCACCACGTGCCCAAGCGGACGCTGGAAGAAATCATCCTGGATCAGGGATAAGAAAAATCGCGAACAAGCTCCCAATCATCTGTGTAACGTGCCCGGGTATCATGATTTCGACCGGCAGCTTCTTGGCTTTGCTAATTAAGCTTTTTAATTGCAAACATAAGATGCAAAACCTATACTATCGATAGATAAGGTACATAATCAATCTCGTAAAATTTCAACCAAAGCGGAGGGCATATAATAGAAAGAAAACGCTTATTACGGGTCATAATCTGCCTGGTTTTCTGTGATTCTTGGTAAAATAGAAGTGGGCCGGTCGGCAGATGTTCGCAGCGGCCGGCGGGCGGACCGGTCGGCGGGCAGCATCTACCCGTTTTTAAACTCGTTCAGCTTATATACGATTTTATCAATGATCCTTTCGTATTGCGGCGGATATTTATCATAAAAAATATTATAATAAATATTCTGCGCGGAGTAATCCATAAACCTGTCGGTAACCGATTCACCGTCGAATAAAGAGAACAGCAACTCACCGGTTTTTACATTCCAACAGCTTAAGACCATAAAATAAAACTTGCCCTTCAGGCAGTGGGTGACGAATTCGACATAACAGGGAATGATCAGATAGTCGACACCCAATTTTTTACCGATAAAAGCGAGATCCGCCATATTTTTTTCATTGTCTGTAAAAACATCTTTTTTGACGGATAAAATACATCCGATTACGGCTTTTCGCAGGTTTTCC
>Ga0315536_1000426_pt1 | contig 21085 bp, 34 predicted proteins | sample SalMarSW160230MG_FD_203093 | JGI IMG/M metagenome (GOLD analysis project Ga0315536, IMG submission 203093) | Salt marsh sediment microbial communities from the Plum Island Ecosystem LTER, Massachusetts, United States - Salt Marsh Sediment SW1602-30 ...
CGTGGGGGTGGGGTGCGTTTGGTGCGGTAGTGGAATGGGCTGAGTTGTTTGTAGTGTTGGTAGTTTCCTTGTGTTGTGTGGGTTTGTTGTGTGAGGGTGCAGGTGTGGGTTTGTGCGTGTGGGTGGTAGTTTAGGGTGATTTGTTTTCCGTACTGCTTATGCAGGTGCACGTTTGGCGCTAAATCCTTGAGGAGGTCGGTGTGGGTGGTTGCGGTGATGACGGCTTTTCCGTGTTTGCGGGCGTGTTTTTGGAGGTTGTAGGCGACGATTTTGGCGGTGCCGCGGTCTAGTGTGCTGGTGAATTCGTCGAGGAGCCAGAATTGGGCTGGTGTTTCTGTGAGGCGTGCGATGCGGTAGCGGTGTTTTTGTCCGTCGCTGAGTTGCTGGTATGTGCGGAGGAAGAGGAAGGCGTCGTTTAGGCCGACTTTGCTGAGGAGTTCGAGGGCTTGGGTGGTGTTTTTGCCGACTGTTTCGATGATTGGGGTGTTTGGGTTTATGTTTAGGTCGTTGGCGTCTTGGGCTTGTGTGCCTAAATCTTGTTTGAGGGCTTTGAGGAGGACGCTTTTTCCTGAGCCGCTGTCGCCTGTGATGAGGATGATGTCTGTGGGGCGTATGCGGATTTTTAGGTTGTCGTAGAGTGTGAAGCGTTCTGCTGGGTCTGTGCCGAGTCCGAATGCTTCTGCGACTGCTCGTGTGCGTGGGGTCTGCGTGTTGATGGCGGTTTGGTAGCTTATGTTTATGGTGAACGTGTCGGTTTTGTGGTTGTAGGTGCGTTTGAGTTTGTGGATGCGGAAGTGGTCTGGTTTGCGGCGGGTCATGTTGTGGTGCCTCTTTGTGGGTTTTGTGTGTGGCGTTTGGGGATTATCCAGAGTTTTGGCGTTTGTTGGGTTCTTGTGGCGTAAACGGCTAAGGCAAGCGCCCAGAAACGGTCGTCGTGTGTGCCTGGTGGGTGGTTGAAGCGGGTTTTTCCGTCTTTGGTGAGTTCGTAGCGTTCCGTGTTGAGTTCCGCGATTAGTTGGCTGTCGTAGGGGATTTTGAGGCGTTTTTCGGTCATTGCTTGTTTGAGGTGTTGTGCCATTTCCTGTTTTGTTTGCTGCGTGAACTTGGCGCCTTCCGTGTTCGGTAAGCCGGTGTTGGTCATGTCTTCGGTTATGTAGTCGCCGACTCCGCTGCTGTCGGTGAGGATTTTGTGGATTTTTTGCCATCGGTCGTTTAGGGTTTTGGCGTAGCCGATGACGCTGGCGTAGGGCGTGCCGAGGGGGAAGCGGTGCATGTGCTTCAGCTTGAGGATGTTGTTTTCTGCCTTTACTATTGCGAGAACGCTGTGGTCCTGGTGTTTGCCCAGGTCTAATCCTGCATAAAAATCACCTCCCTGCGTTTCGTTGAAAGAGGCGTATTCCAGCGTGTGGTCGATGCAGTCGGTGATTAGGGCTTGGGGGAGCCAGACGTTTTCGTTTTCTGCCCATTCGGCTTCCATTTCGCGTTTCCATCGGCAGGGGTCGCCTTCGAGCTGGCGTTTTATGCGGTTGAGAATCTGCTGCTTCAAAGGCCCTTCAGGTTCTAGTGCTTGCTGCCATGTCACGTGCGTTTTGGCGTAATCAGCGTATATGGGGTTGTGGAAGATTTTGTAGAAGATGCTGTCCGTGTGCCACGGCGTGCTGGTGCAGATGAATTTGCCGTTTGTGGTTCCAAGCGTGAAGAGCATGGCGTCGTAGAGTTCTTCGTCGTTTGGGATGAAGTTGAATTCATCAGCGTAAACGATGTGGAGTTTTGGTCCGCGTATGGTTTCAGGGTTGTTCGGGTACGCTTCTATGCTGCTTCCGTTGGTGAGGGCTACCGCGGTTTTCTGCGGCTTCTTGTAGGCGGTTTTGGGGAGTTTGGTGAGGAAGCTGTTTATGTGTTTGATTATGAGTTTGGTTTGTCTCCAGCTTGGTCCGACTACGCCGATGTTTGTGTTGGGATTTGTTAGCGCATAGTGAAGGAGCAGGGCGCTTATGGTGTGGCTTTTTCCTGTTTGCCTTGCCCATCTTGCGGCTATGAACTGGCTGTTTTGGAACTGGCGAATAAGCTCGGTTTGGTAGGTGGTTGGGTTGAAGCCTAAGGTTTCGGTGCAGAATTGAAGGGGGTCTGCTGGAACTTCGGGGGTTTGGTTGGTGAGGAGTTGCTGTTCAAGATTTTTGAGCTTGCGTTTTTGTTGCGGTTTCGTTTATCAACTCCTCCAGTTTGTTTAAGTCTATGTCTATTTGGCGTTCGTCAAAATGGGCGGCGATGGTGTTTATGACCTGGCAGATGTAGGCTGCGACTCGCGCCCATGATTGTCTTTGTTTTAGTTTGATGTTTGGGTTCTGGGCTTGGTCTTTTGCTAAGGTGAAAAGTTCTTGCAGGTTTTCTATGGCTTGATTGCGAAGTTTCTGTGTGTCAACTCTGACTTCTGCCCGCAGCTTTTGAACTCTGTTTTTCAACATACTATTGCGCGAAATTTTCACCAATAGCGACCTCTCCCCCCTACGTTTTTTGTGAAATCAGTATTCCCGTTATGGTGCCTGCCAGTCCCGTAATAGCCGCAAACACTTCGCTGTTCCATGTACGTAGTAACGCCAGATGCGCGATTTCCAGCGCGGTGAGGCTGAAGGTGAAGGCTATGGCGAATTTTACGCCTAAGACCAGTCGGTCGCTGGGTTCCGCCTCCACTTGCGTCACGGTCTTGTTCGTGGTCCGCCGAGTCAACGCGCGTTTAATCCAGTCGGTCAATGGTTGCGCATCCTCCGCTGCCTCAGGCAACGCCCCAAACCTGGCTTGCCCTCGGTCATTTTCTCGTTCACCAAGAAGCTGTTCAGCAGGTGCTTCGCCTCCTCCGCCCCGACGTGACGCTTAGCTACGGCAGCCGCGCCGGTGATCCATGGCACGGGCACCGCCGTGTAGTCAATGTCGTATAAGCCGTCGCTGTAGCGGAAGCAGTTCTGCGCCAGAATTATGTGCTTGCGCTTCTGGCCTAGGATGCCGACGTAGATGCCCCAGCTTTTGACGGGCACGTCTATGCCGCTGGCGCCGTTGCTTAGGCTCTTGCCGATGCTGGCGTCACACCATTCCACGCTGACCAGGTCGCCAGCCGCTAAACCCTTAATCTGCTTGAGGATTTCCTTCATGTGTTATCATCGAAAGAAACCGAGTGAGAATCGTGAATATAAAGACTCGCGAAATTTACCAATTGGTAAATTTACCAATTCACAAATTTACAACACGGAGACTTGAAGTTGGTACTGTTACGGCAAATCTCAAGTTCGATACAGAGACCTTAGGACAGGACGATTCATAAGAAAACCCTAGCAAACTTCTTCCGCAATGAGAAATCTAACTTCCGATTTTTACTTTCTCCGATAAATTATGATTAATCCTTGTCAAAAGTACTGATAGGCGCGTCTTCTACTCGCCTTTCTCAAACAGCAAATAATGATTGACGAAAGCTGTCGCCACGGCTACGTTCCCTGTTGCTTGGTAGGTGTGAAGACGCCATCCATTTTTTTGCCATTCTTTAATTGTCCTTCCGATATCATTGTGATGTTTGACTTCCACACATTCAAATTCTTTCAACTTAACTATCACCTCCTTTCGTATCTGAGTTTCTTTCCACTGACTCTCAATAGAGCGTTCATTATTTTCCCGTTTTTCAAAAGCTGTTGCAGAAGCTCTCCAGCTTCAGTTTTCCTGTAAAAGAAATGATTAGACTCGACCTGCTCTTCCACAAATTTGTCTTCGAGGAGAAACTCTTCAATCCAATAATGAAACTGCGATTCAGTCCCTACAATCTTAATCAAATCCCATTTTGAAGCCTTTCCGTTCTTCCCATCTATGCAGTCCAGTAGCTCCAATGCTATTCTAGCTGGTGCTCTCCGAGAAGACGCCATTCAAGCATTCTCCTAGACTTTGTCAAGCTCATCTTGGACTCTAAGCAGTCTTGCGTATTTCTTGCTAAGTCGGAAATAGTTGTAGATTTGTGTCACACCAGCGAAAAATAAGACTCCTGCTATGAACAACGGTATGTAATACCTCTCTTGCATGACTTCCGCGCTGTATGCAATCTCGGATATGCCAAAACAAATTAATACAAGCCCGAAAAGAAGATAGGTCTTTACGCTCCAGCGAAGGTCTTTTACAAGGTCGGAAGCATCACATATTACGTCTTCAAGAATCCCATTTAAGGTGCTAATCTTTTTAACAGCGTTTTTTTCTGGTTGTTCCTCTTGGCTCATAATTGGTCAAGTGAAATATTCTATTTACAAAACTTAAAACTTGTTCTAGAAACATTTCCATCAATTCTTCTAGCCCACGCTACAGACAGAATGACATTATTCATTCTTGTCCGTGTCTGTCTCTTAGAGTTATAGAGAGAGTAGTGGAGAGGGTAGTGGAAGGGGAGAATGGGAGAATAGGGTAAGGTAGAGGGGGAAAAAATTAAAATTAAATCCAACTGACCAAAATTCCATAACTGTTGTTTTTTTATGTCTATCAGGCTTTCTCAGTTTTTTCTTTTGGCTCCGCAGTTTGAGCAGAACGTGGCGGTTTGCAGCATTAGTCCGCCGCAGTATTGGCATAGAATACGCTAATTCCCTAATGGCACAAGTTTTTCAGGATGTTTCTTGGCTTCCTCGCTCCGCTTCAGCAGCATCTTGTAAAATCTATAAGTCTTAGTTCGGTTTCGTGTTTGCAAGACTTCCACCAAAACTATTAGAGGGCGGTTATGTCCGTGATTTCTACGGCTGCTATCCTGCCTTTCTTGTCGTAGTGAACGATGACTTTGCCGTCGGCTGTGGCTTCGCCTTCCGTCCTGTCCGCGTGCCTGAACCTTACGAAGAGGTCGCCCACGTCCTCGCCGTAGTCTATGGTTATCACTTGCCTAGGCAGCTTCAACCCGTATTTGGCTTTCACTTTTTCCAGCACGCTTTTCACGTCGATATCTAGGAGAGTTTTAGCTTTCTGAACAGCCGATACCTCCTCGCTTTTCTTCTAGAACTTGTATAGTACGCGGTTCTTATATAGCCTCTCTCGCCTTCCACGCTGTAAATAACCACGAGAAAATCAGAAACGCCGCCCACCCGCTTCAACACGTGAACCGCGCCCGTCCCGTCCAAGTACGCCTCATCAGGACCCGAAACCGCACTCAACACCAGCTTCGCCTTGTCCTTCAATTCAGGATGCCGAAAAACAATATGCCGCCATCGCTCCTCACTCAAAACAACCTCAACGCCGCCTAAACCAACGACTCTCATCGGAAACCCTAACCACAAAAGAAACGCTATTAACCTATAAAACTAACCCACTAAGCCTAAACTATGACTACAAATCAGAATAAAAAAAGGGTGAAGCTGGGCAAGCAGCAAGCTGGCGGCTTACGGGTGTGGCGCGGTCAGTATCTTGGCGCCTTCAGCTTCGGGCCACGCCTTCATCGTCGTGGTGCGGATGTTGCCCATGCTGCCAATGCACAGAAGAACAGCCATCAAATCCTCGTCTTTGGGGATTTCCACGATCATGACGAAATCCCATTTCCCAGCCGTGTAATACAGCTGCATTTTCCCGCCCGCCTTCTCAATCATGTCGCGCGTTTGCTTGATCCGTTTAGGCGCGTCAGTGACTTTCCGTATGCCCTGCTCAGTCCAGTTTCCAAACACGATAAAATTCGACAAAAATCTCACCAATATAATACTCTCTCACAGGGATATAAGCGTTCAACCGCCGCAGAACACAAGCGGAAAGTTTTATCTTCGCAGACAGACGATACTGACACATGCCCTACCCAACAGGAAAAATCGCAGGAGCACTCTATTTCATCGCAGCCACCCAATTCGCCCTATGCCTTATCATCGCAGAAGCACTGTACCTGGGCTACAGCGTGTCCGCCAACTACATAAGCGACCTCGGCGTCGGACCCTCCGCCATAGTCTTTAACGCATCCGTCTTCCTCCTAGGCCTGTTGCTGCTGGCGGGAACGTACCTTCAAAGACACAACCAAACCTTGAAAACCGTAAACACCCTGCTGCTGTTGATGGCGATAGGCGCCATGGGCGTCGGCATCTTCACCAAAAACTACACCCTCCCACACGGCGCCGTATCCTCCGCAGCCTTCTTCTTCGCCGGGCTATCCGCCATAACCTCATACAAAGTGCTGCCGAAACCCCTATCCCACATAAGCATCATACTCGGAGCCCTGACGCTCGCAGCCTTAGCCCTCTTCTCTGCAGGCATCATCACAAGCGGCTCGCTAACCAGCACCGAGGCGTTTGACAGCAGCTTCTACTTAGGCTTAGGCCCAGGCGGAATGGAACGCATGATCGCTTACCCCGCCATAATGTGGCTCGCAGGGCTCGGCGGACACCTAATCACGAAGCAAGAAACATAAAGCTACCATCGGTCCGGGGTGCCATACCCTAAAAGGGGATTGTTCTTCTTTGCGTTCTCCGCTTCCGTCAACATCCGCAGGTACTCGTTCTTCTTCTCACTGATGAGTTTCCTCACCGTATCCAGCAGTTCCTGCGGGTCAAACGGTTTGGTTATGAACCCGTCCGCCTTCTCGTACAGCGCCTTCACCGCGTTTTCAATCGAAGGCTCCCCGGTCACGATGATTTTAACCATTTTTGGCTGCAGCCGCTTCAGCTTATGAAGCAGTTCGGTGCCTTTCACGTCTGGCAGGTTGATGTCCACGAGCGCCACGTCAAAAGGCAGCTTCTCGCAGGTTTTAAGTGCTTGGCGGCCATTGTCAGCCGCTTCCACGGAGTAGCCGTCATTCTCCAGAATCGAGGTGAGCATGCGCCTAACTTCCGCGTCGTCATCCACAATCAAGGCACTCGCTATCACGATTGGTCACTTCACACCGTTATCTGCTACGGAATATGTGCGTTTGCTAATATGGGTTTTATGAATTCAAAATCAAGTTAGACAGGTTACGTGACGTTTTGCTCCTTGAAGCGTTTCAGCACTTCCTTCGGCACTGGGTTATGGTAATCTAAGCCCGTACGCTTGCATAGCCCCTCAAAATCAGTGTCTGTGGTAACGATTCCCGCGGCTTTTTCCTGCAACGCCAACGAGAGATACATGCAGTCAAACACGTCATGCCGCAACTCGTCAGCCAACCTGAACCCCTCCAAGATAGCGTCCCGCTTTAGACTCGGGTAACGCGGCCTGTCATACGCCTTAACAAAATGCCCTATGGCATCGGCGCATTCTTTTTCTGGAAGCCCCCACCTCCGCGTCATGACCCAGTAAGCTCGAACCGGCAAAATGTCCATAACCAACGGCACGTAAGCGCCCCTCAGGCCTTCATCCACAACCGGCAGAACGTACTCGTAGCCAGGATGTCCCTTTACGAGGAAAATCGCTAAAACGTTGACGTCAAAAACACGTTTCTCCACGCCGCCCGCGTCACTCGCCAAACGTAGCCTCTCCCGAATCCAGAAAAGCCTCCTTACCCCATTTACGCTTGGACTTGACCCGCACGGGTTCAGGGATAACAGGCTTCAAAACCAAAGCGCCGTTCTCCTCAGCCAACTCGAACTCTGCTCCCGCCTTCAAGCCAAGCCGCTTACGCTCATTCAAGGGAATCAAGATCCTGCCTCGCTCATCCATGCGCGTCTTACCCACAATACTTCACCCACAAATACCCATTAAGTTTTACCCACATAAACCTTTCCCAAAAATGGGCGCCACCGCAAAATACGGCAAACAACGGAAACCTTTTATGACCATGCCTCCTTTAAGGGTTAGACTTCAAAACATGAGCGCGGGGTGAAAAACACAGTGAGTGAAACCCAAAAGAAAGTGCAAGCTGCCCTGGCGGAGATACGGCCGCAGATCCAAGCGGACGGCGGAGACATCGAACTCGTAGCCGTGGAAGGCGATGTGGTGAAGGTCAGGCTGCGAGGTTCATGCGTGGGCTGTCCCATGTCCGCCCTGACGCTGAAGCAAGGCGTTGAACGCTTGATTAAGGCGAAGGTGCCGGAGATCCAGTCGGTTGAAGCGGTCCAGTAACCGCTATTCCCTACTTTTTACTTTTTAACGACCTGTATAGGTTTGCCTGTGTGTTTTTCCACGGCGTCCAGCCACGCCCCCAGCGAAATATCCCGTAGCTCGCCCTCGCCTAGGCTGTGCTTCTCAGATGCTTCACGCCTTGCCTCCCAAGCGAGTTGCTCGTGCAGCTGCGCAACCTGCAAGTGGTCTTGTCTGCCGCTGAATATGCGAAAGTGCGCGTCAAAATCCCTGAAGAACGCCTGCTTGTGCTTGGGGTGTACGTGGGGGAGGAGGCATTTGTAGTATTCGTTTTTGCCGAGTTTCTTAAAGTCTTCAACTGGGGTCATACGTGTCACTCTTTCGGTTTCATGCGGGTTTGTGGGCTTAAAATGTTTTGGCTGTCGGGGCTGGTTTGCCGTAAGGATTATATTTGTTTAACTGCTAGGATTAACTTGGGGCGCTTGAGGGGCACGGGCACATGGGGAAATTTAAGGAGATTGCGCTGTTCATCGTGGTTACGGTTGTTGTGGCGGTTTTTCTTTATTACTCCACTTTGACGGGGTTCAGCTACGGCGACGCGGAAAAGTGGATGCTGGTCGCGGTGAACGTGGTTTTTCTCGCTTTGTTCATCCTGTTTATCCCGTTGAAGAAGAAGATGACGCGGCTGCCCAGCAGCGTTTACGTGGCTTTCGTGGTTGCCCTGTACGCGGAGATGTACGGGGTGCCTTTGACCATGTACGTTTTCGCTGGAACGTTCGGGTACGACAAGGTTTACTCGCTGGAGTTCCTGCTGACGGGCGTGTTCGGGGAAGAAACGTTTTACCGCTTCTTTAATTCGTACGTGTTCCCAGCTTCAAAGGTGATTATTGGAATAGGCATACTGTTGATCGTGTTCGGGTGGCGGCAAATCTACAAGGCACGGCGCGAAAGCCAGGGCAAGCTGGTGACATCTGGGCTGTACGGTTACGTGCGGCACCCGCAGTACGTTGGGTTTCTGCTGATAACGTTCGGGCTTAACGTGCAGTGGCTGACGATTTTCACGCTTATACTGTGGCCGGTGCTGGCGGTGCTGTACTGGCGGCTGGCGAAGGAGGAGGATAAGGAGAACGAGGAGAGGTTCGGCGAGGCGTTCCGCGAGTACAAGCGGCGCGTTCCCGGGTTCATACCGCGGCTTCGGAGAAAGGCGTGAGCCAACAGTCAGTGTTTTCCACTGGTGTTGTTTTCCATGACGCCCTTTAGGCTTTTGCGGAGGTGGTTGAGGTCAACAGAGTTTTCTCGAATTTTTAGGAGCTTGAGCAAAACCAGAGTTCTTTCGTTCTCAATGTTCAGGCGGATTGCGCGTTTGTGTCCAGCGTGCCGCTGAGTGACTATCCCTTCGCGTTCCAGGATGCATAGGTTGCGGTCGACTTCGTTGTAGGTGCTGTTAACGGTTCGCACCAGCTTCATTATTGTTGTTTCTTTTTTCTGTGATAGGGTTTTCAAGATTTTTCGGCGGCAGGATGAGGCTAGGATTTTGTTTGTGTTCAAGGCGGTTTTTCGTCTCCTGAGTGGGCGGTTTTTGGGTTTGGCTTGGCGGAGAAGGTTTCTGGTGGTTGGGCGGGGTTAATTAAAACTGGTGGTTTCGTGATTCTCCTCTCCAGTTTCTTTGAGAAGGTATCGGAGAGTACTAACTTATAAATGGTTTGAACGAATTGTTCAACGCATAGGCACAGTATTGGATGGCTCTGTTGGTGCCTTTTAAGAAGTTAAGCCCTTTCTTGTTGTACACTTTTCTGTGGCTTTAGGGCGTGTGCTTGTGGTGTTGCGGCGGGCTGGTTTGCCTGTCTACAGTCGTTTCGAGCAGCTTCATGGCCTGAAGCAGGACAGTAGAGAGATTGATTGAAAGGACGGCACAAACGTTAGTTTCACTAAACTCTCTATTTCCGATTTCCGAAACTTTTCGTCTTACTCTTATATCAAATCCGTTAAAGCACACTGTGAAGCACTTCTCTCCTCTCAACCGAAGAGAAATGTGCTTCTATCCCGGAGCTGAATGCTTCGGAGGCGTGTCACCGCCTAGCCCTAAGCGAAGGGCAGAAAGAGAACAGAAAAAAGAAAAAAATTCGCAAAAACGGAGGAGGAGCAAAATGAAAAAAATACTATTATTATATCTGCAGTGATATCAGTGGCAATATTAACAGCGATGACAACAATCTTTCAACTAATCCCTGTAGTATACGCCTATCAATCACAAGATTGTAAATGCGACCATTGGTATATAAATGATGAAAACACCGTTGATGATATTTTTACTGCGACAGGTCTCACTGGGCACTGGGGTGGTTATTTGTTTGACTACGTTGATGCTTGGTTTTCTGCAGGCAGCGGCGGAACCTATGATCCAAAACCAAGTGCACCCATGTATTGTCTTCGGAAAGTTCAGGACTCAAACTATAATTGGTATGGTCCATACTACTACTATTATTACGGAGATTGGGATGAGGATTACGACATTCCGGGCGGAGAATATTTTGAGTATGCCCAGTATAGGGATTATCAGTACAGATACTACTATGATGGCACTTATCTTGTAAGGCGGTTCTCAGGTATGACACAAAATTGGTTTCAAAATCCCAACAACCCCTCGTCTTGGTGGCTTTGTGGTTCAACATATGCAACAGTACTGGTTTGAGGTGAACTAATGACAAAAAATAAAAAATTGATCAATCCATGCAAAAAACTACGAAAAATAGAACCAACAAAACGGCACCTATCGTTGATTTGTGCTTTGCTAATAGCAGCTCTTCTGATTGTTGTGGCTTCCTTAGTCTCTTCCACTAGTCTTTTTAGCGCCGCAATAGTGGAACCTGCGCTCACCGAATCGCAATCGGAAGCACTTTCACTAAAAACGTCTTTAGAGCAATCCGATCAACTACACATTACTGAGCCACAATTTGGTGTAAACATAGCATACGCATATGTAGGTCCACGCAAAGACCATTTTATTTGCCAGAATCCGTTGCAAGATAAGATACCTGTAGCCACGCTAAATGCCGAAAGTCTCTATCCTGTTCTAATTTATTTGAACATAACGCATATTTCAAACGCTGAAGTCAAATCTTGCGACGCTAAACTGACTGTTTATCTGGTTCAGCTATCCGCAAACACAGGCGCCACGGAAAGTTACCTGTACGTTGAGGGAACAAATTATGACCCAGCTTTCTCAGACTTGAGCCCACTATCATCGCATATCTCCGACTTTGACGAAGCCTACACCAGCAATGGACTCAGTGGTGGCTTCATTTTCAATTGGACTGTCAACACATCTAATCTGGGTGGCAGAATCGGATCATGCGGATCCTACTCAAGCAAATCTAGTGGACTTGGTCTGTGGAGTGCTGGAGAACCAAACACTATCACTGTAAGCGTTCACCGAATAGGATCAATATCAGCGGACGGCGAATCCGTTTCGGCTGCCGCCGATGTGGACTCTGAGAATTTAGTGCAAGTTCCGCTTGAAAGATACGGCGATGGGTTCATCTACAACACAATAGTCTCCCAACAAAAACTTTCGCAAATAGATCTATTTAACCCGCCAATCCCTGAAACCTGACACTCCAAGGTATAGTTCAAAATGAAACGATACTGTTCCAAACAGAGACAACAAATCATTCCCCCTTTTTTTATACTCCTCATACTGTTCAAGCAATGCAAAAACGACTTTTCTTATCAGTTTCAGGCTTTTCTTCATATTGAGCAATTTAGCTTACGAATTATTTTCACCTACAAACAGTCATAAAGTTAACCGTAAAGGTTAGAAGGCAGAGTTGCTTATTATTTATTGAGCAAGTATGAGGAAACTAATTGCAGGCCTTTTAGTTTCAGCTATTTTAGGAGTCCAATTGATTAGTTTTGCAGGTGCGAATCCGAATATGTTTATTAAACCTCGTTACTGCAACATTTCGATACAGTCTCCACAGAACGGGACACAAAACTCGGCACCGATCCTCTTGAATTTCACCGTAAAGAAATGGGACGTATCCGATGTCTACTCCTACTTCTACGTTTTAGACGGACAAGATTATCAAGCAGGCATTGAAATAGAAGAAATCCAATTTGTTGGGCAAGAAACCATGTCAGATGAGGGCGCCTTTCCCTATGAAGAAATTACTCTAAGAGGACAGACGGTCTTGCCAAGTTTGCCCGATGGAGCACATAACGTGACGGTCTTCATAGGTCAAGCTTTAGGCGACGGTACGATACGACCTGCAAACGTAGACCCCTTCTCCACCACCGCTAACTTCAACATTGACTCAACAATTCAATCTTCTCCGCCGCCTCAAGAAACTGATCAAAAGCCCTTCCCAACAACGTTAGTGGCAACTGTTTCTGGCGCATCGGTTGTAGTTATTGTTGCTGGATTAATGCTCTACTTCAAGAGACGCAAACGCTGAGCAGGGATGGCGCTTTCACTTTCTGACTGCACACATAAGTAAGCAGAAGCGACCAGTGCTTAACGTCTGCGTTTCTTGAAGTACATCAGAATTGCCACGGCAATCACTGTTACAAGAGTTACAGCAACAGCAGCGACTAAGACTGTTGCGAATGAATCCGTCCATTCAGCTTCATCCAGAACATCGTTACCTAACAACACTTGAGCCAAGTAAGTGGCTCCAACAGGACTACGATAAAGACTAGCTATTGTTCCTCCGCCATGCATTTCTCCTTGAAACTCTCTGATTTCTCCTGTGCAAAGCGTGAAATTGCGCAAATCGCGATTTACACCCAAAATAGTGCCCGCCTTACTGCCCCTCTCAATTTCGCCGACACCAAACATCGTAATTTTTAATCGCAGCCCTTGCACATCATTCGTTCCTGTATTCTGAAGAGTGATGTTGAACAAGCAGGCAGCGTTCGAATCGGGGGTGTCCTTCCAACCTTCAGGGTCTACTGAAAAAGCAGTAATCCTCACCTCACTGGTTTGATTGCGAGCATCGATTTGATTGAGGAAGAACAATACGGTTGCCGTTGCTACGACGATAGCCACCAAGATTGCTGCTGCCGCGGTTATCTTTTTCATTTGGGGGCATTCCTCACTTGTCATTTCTTCTCCTAAGATAAAGAATTAACGCCAGCACTGACATACAATACTTCAAACTCGTATTTAGCTCTCCCAGAAAAACACTGTGTTCCACAAAAGGAACAAATAACGCACGCGGATGACTAAAAAACTTTTATGGGGGCAGAAACCCTGTATAGCATAGTGAAAAGCTCCATCGGAGTTGAACCCATGTCAAAAACAGTTTGGGGTTCGTCCTTAATCTTCACGCTTCTGTTTTCAGCCACAATAGGAATTGTTCTTGTTAAACAGGCAACGGCAAACCCCATAGGGTATTTACCAACTATCATAATCAAAAGCGATGGAAGCGTTTTTCCTGAAACGCCGTTCATAAAGCAAAATGGGGACGTGTATACCTTAACAGGCGATATACAACAGGAATACTCAATTGCAATTCAGTGTAGCAACATTATATTTGATGGAGCAGGATACAGCGTAAACGTTTCAAGTTATCCCGTATTGACTAATATCGGTTTGAGCCTTGAAGGCGTTACTAACGTAACAGTTAAGGACATTACGGTCACTGGTTTCAGCGGAGGTTACTCTGATAGATGGCTGGGAGATGTTGTGGCAGAGAATACAACTAACTCTGTCTTTCTAAGAGTGGCAACAGAGGTTTTGCGATTAGAAAATAGCAACTTCAACATGATTGCTGAAAGCAACATCAGCAGTGATAATTCTCTGCGCCCCCCAGAACTGAGCGTGCTTTCCTCCAACAACAACACCATTACGAGAAACAACATTGCTAATTCATTGTCCTTGGGCGGCTACAATAACACCTTCTTCAAAAACAACTTTTCAATTGAGCATCTCATTGTAAACGGACGTAACTTTTGGGATAACGTTTCAGTGGGCAATTACTGGAGCGACTACAACGGCACAGACTCAGACGGAGATGGCGCAGGCGACGTACCCTACGTAATAGATGAAACAACCAAGACAATTACCCGCTTATGGCTCCCTTTGAAGCACTGCCATCACCTGAACCTCAGCCAAGCGAGTCTGTTCCAACAATGTTCATCCTTGCTTCCTTAGTCCCAGCTGCCGTCGTAGGCTTCGGTCTTTTTGTGTACTTCAAGAAACGCAAGAGATAAAGGCGAGTTTAACGTATTGTTATTTGGTGCTGTGATGAAGCGAACAGCATTAGCATTGATATCACTGATATCGACACTTCTTTTAGTGGTGGTTGCGTCGCCTTTCCTCAGGTTAGCTTCAGCGAATCCCGTTCCTTGGCCGTCTTCACCTATTCAGGATAAACCTTCCCTAACAATAGAGAGCCCAACAAACAATACTGTATACGAAAACGGTGAGCTACGTATCAATTTTACAGAAACTGAACCCGACTCTTGGAAAAGAGAGGGTGAAATGATGATTCCTTCGTCTTTTGCAAGTATGGCTTCTGTAAACGCATCCTTAGATGGAAACACCGTTTACTCCAGCACTTACTCGCCAGACGTTAACTACAGTACAGTTGAAGTATGGTATGACGGTGCAAGCCATTTTTCCATACCGCAGCAGTCTTCGCCAGGACCGCACGTACTTAATGTGACGGTTCTTTCGTACAGCTATTATAGGGGACCAGCCTACAACGGCTCCCATATCCTCTCAAGCATTACAAGCAGCGGCGGACCTGTCTATCAGTACCCTCTGGTTGTCTCTGACATAATCTACTTCACTGTGGAACAACCGACAAAACCAGAGCTTTTTCCAACAACAACCGTCGCCGCTGTCTCAGTAATTTCAGCGGTGGTCGTCGTGGGCGCGGTGTTGACGATTTATCTAAAGAAACGCAGGCATTAAGTTGTGTGCGCTGTGCCGTAAAGGTTAAGGTTTGGTTTAACATATTATTACTTGGTGCTGTAATGAAGCGAAACGCACTGGCGCTGACACTGATTTTGGCACTTTTTTTCTCAGCAGTTGTTTTGAATCCTGTTGCCTCTGTTTCCGCGTCATCAACGGAAGGGTGGATTCAAACATACGGGGGAAATGGTAATTTTTATGCTGAGTCATTTGTCCAAGCCAACGACGGCGGATTTATAATAGCAGGCTTGACGGAGCCTGGTGCTTTGCTTTTAAAAACCGATCCCAACGGAAACACGGAGTGGAGCAAAACGTACGGAGGGGCAGATTCTTATGCTGCTAAATCCTTGATTGCGACAAGCGACGGAGGATACGCACTAGTTAGCGGCACAATGCTGGTTAAGACTGATGCACAGGGTAATGTGGAGTGGAACAGAACCCTCGCGGAAGGAAACGAAGCACACTCGCTCATTCAAACCAGTGACGGCGGCTATGCCATAGCCGGCTCTTCGGGAGACGTACCACAAGGCGAAGAACCCTATTTTTGGCTTGTTAAAACCGATGAGCAGGGACATAACGGGTGGAGCAAAACTTACGAAACAGTCATGACTGGAGGCGCCAACTCAGTTATCCAAACCCTCGATGGAGGTTTCGCCCTGCTAGGTAGCAACAGCTTCAACCCTGATTTTTTGCTGGTTAAAACCGATTCTTCAGGCGAGTTGGAGTGGAGCAAAAAATATGAAAAACCAGACTGGGATGTGGGAAGCTGCATAGCGCAAGACAGCAGTGGCGGGTACATGCTAGCTGGCACGCTATGGAACCGAAGCGGAACTGGAAACGGAGGACTCATCAAAACCGATTCAAACGGTAACATGCTGTGGATGAAGAATTACCCTGGCGGCTTACAGTTGTTAATGGCAGCTACCAGCGACGGCCGCTACGTTTTATGCTCCAATGCAACGCAGTTTAAGATAGATTCCGAAGGCAACACGCTGTGGACCCAAAGTCTGGACCTGCCCACAGATTTCTCCGATACTTGGGAGTATTCAGTAATTCAAACTCAGGACGGAGGCTACGCAGTTTTAGGCGACGCATCAGCTCCAGGTGCGGACAGCCAAGAATGGGTTGCTAACGCTTGGATTGCAAAAACAGACCCCGAAGGAAACCTTCCCGAATTTCCCTTATGGACCATTTTCCCTTTGCTAATTACCTCCACTCTTGCCGCTGTTATCGTTAGAAACAAACTTTCAAGGATGAGATTAAAATCAGGATGAAAAAGTTGAAAGCAAGTTTAACATATTGTTACTTGGTGCTATTATGAGGAGAACAGCATTAGCAGTATCACTCATGTTGGCACTCTTATTCTCAGCAGCAGCCGTAGCACAGATGGCTGGGTTCGCAGAGGCAAATCCTAACATTTTTCCCATTCCTCACGAAGATATTTCCATACAATCTCCACAAGATAAAGTGTATTATAAAGCCGAGACTATCCTCTTGAATTTCACTGTTAAATCCAATTACGATATGGATACTCCGTTGTTCTTTTATCTTTTAGACGCGCAAAAAGATTACACGCTGGAAAGCGTTAAAGTTGAAGAAGTCCATGAGTTTATGTCAGGCGGCGAGTACTGTTATGAGGGACAAGCAATCTTGTCCAATTTAACGGTTGGAGCACACAAGTTAACGGTTTTTCAAGGTTGGCTGGACTCTGAGGGTACCATAAATAGCAAAGTAAACTTTGACACTTCAGCTTCCATAGTTCATTTCAGTATTGAGCCCGAAGCCTTCCCAACAACCTTAGTGGCAACAGCCGCCGGAGCCTCAGCCGCACTAGCCTGTTTAGGTCTGCTGGCGTACTTCACGAAACGTAAACATCAAGAAAGCGCCCACTCCTGAACCAATACGTGGCAGCTACCGAGTTTCCCGAGAAATAACGCTTCCGTCTTCCCGCTTCACCTTCGACGCAAACACAGGCCTATGCAACAACCCCTCAATAGACCTGAGCAGCTGATAACCAAACAGTATGGCCGCGAAGTAGGTGGGCCACAAAATCACAGGCCAATTCCCTGGCGTGTAATTCCAAAGGTTCGTGGACACAGCGAAAAACTCCATAAGCGCCAACGCAAACATGCCAGCCAAAGCCAAAGAAAGCTGCTCCTTGATTTCCCGCCTTCCCTGACTCCGCCGCCTGAAGAAAAGCAAAATCAGCCACGAACCCAGAAAGGCGAAGAACAGCACGTACCAGCTGGAATTAAAGTCAAACAGTACATTCATGCCGCAACTCAAACCCGCTTATCATATAAAAAGGATTCCGTCACTTCGACGCTTTACGGTTCTTGCCACCCTTCCGTTTCCTCCAGCACACCGGGCAAAACACAGGCCGATGCGGGTCAGGCTTAAACGGCACCTCACACGGGCTGCCACACTCACTGCACGACGCGCTGTACACTTCATCCTGATGAAACGGCTTAAACATGCTGTACCGCTTCAGCCGCGGCCACCCCGTCTTCGCATAACGCAGCATATCCGGATGCGCCTTCAACCAACGCATCATGTGAAAGAAGCTCTTCGCACGCTTCTCATCCCGCTCAGCCAACGGCTCATAACCCAAATTCCTAATCTCATCCAGGTACGCGATCTCCACAAGCCTCTGCGCCTCCCCAACCACTCGCACCCGAGTAACACGCTCCTCGCCCAGCGCCTTCTGCAGGTCCGCCACCGCCACATCAAAAATGTTACCTTGACAAACATGAATCTCCTCGTCAGGCTTCACCCGAAGAGCCTCAACAAGCCGCGCGGTAACGCGGGAAGCCTCCCGCAGGTACTCCTTCTCGCAGAAAATGTCCTGATAGAACTTGACGTCGATGAGGTCGTACTTGAACTCTCCTGTTTCCTCGCGGTAGATGCCTATGACCACGCCGAATAGCAGGTCGCCGCTGCCCGCGTCATCAATGATAAGAGTCATATGTACTGTGCGTTCCTTTTTTCTCTATGAAAAGCCCACGCGCGTATAAAAACAGTATTCCAAAAAATACGGAAAAATTCCGTGCCCGTATGCAACCTTGATATCTTATCGTGATATTCTGCTGCGAGCCGCAAAGTTTTGGTTGCATCCCTGCGATATTTTGTCCCAGTTTTTGGTACGGCGTGTTTTAGGCTGTAGAGTTAAATCGGTCTTTTACCCATGACTTAACAGATTAAGAAAAGCAGAACAATCAAAAATGAGGGCGAAAAAATAACGGAGAAAACATTACCACCCCAATCTTCAGGGGACAGCCAAGCTAACCGACGCAAAGCAAACAAGACTTTGCTTCTCAGCGTTTTCGCAGTGGCTGTTATCATAGCGGCTGTTTTGTTAGCCGTGTTCCTCATGCAAAACGAAATACACCCCCTGTCTACGCCTATAGTACAGGAAATAGTGAAGGGGGACGTCACCGTTAACGCAAGCTCATATGCGTACTACAATTTCACTGTTCCTTCGGGTGCTTCAACAATTCAGGTGGATGGCAACTTCATGGTCTCTGGTGGAAGCATCAAAGTTTACATTATGAACGATGTTACCTTCACAGGTTGGCAGAACGGTCAGAACCCGAGTACATACTATAACAGTGGAGAGCTAACCGCTGGCAACTTCACGGTCACGCTGCCCTCAGGCGGAACCTACTATTTAGTATACGATAACACTTTCTCCCTAAATACGCAGAAAAACGTGGACGCGCAGGCGTCTTTTGCCTACATCCCCAAGTGAAGAAGTAGGCTGGACCTGATTTTAAATCCCAAAGACGATGAAGTGAAAAGAAATAAAAATTGAGTAGGCGAAGCCGCATAGTATGAGAAAACGGAAAAGACGCAGCTAACCAGCTTTACTCGGGCAGCTTGTCGATGAACCGCTTCACGTTTCGCCTGTACTCCTGGAAGGCTTCCCGCCCCTTCGGCGTCAGCCTCAACGCCGTATGCGGCGTCCTGTCCACGAACTCCTTGGTCACCTCAACGTACCCGGCATCTTCCAGCTTCCGCAAGTGCGAACTCAGGTTGCCAGGCGTCATGCCCGTTTGGTGCTGGAGAAACTGGAAGTCGGCGCTTTCCACCACGTACAGTTGCATCATTATTGCGAGCCTAGAGGGTTCGTGTATCAACCTGTCGACGTTCTGTATGTCTGCGTCACTGGGCGGCATTGTGAGGGGCACCTTTCGGCAATGGATACTTGCGAATGAAACGCGCCAGAAGCACTGCGCCGCTTGCAATGATTACGCTACCTGCGACTAACAGGAGGTATTCGAAGGGAACACTGAGGAAGTAGCCGCTGACGAACAGGGCAAGCGTGAGCAAACCGTAGCCATGAAGCCGTTTCAGCCCCATAGTGTACGCGAACAAGCTTCCTATGACTGCAGCGCCTAAGCCTATCCAGATCATGCCGTACTGGAACAAAATCGTCTCAATCCATTCTGGTCTGCCGTTTTGAAATGTCATTATAGTGAACAGGAAGAAGACGCCTAAACCCGCCACTGACAAGCCTAATAAGAGGGCGAAGAGCTTGTTTGAACCTTTCGTTCCGATGTTAACGTAGCCGATTCTGGGCAAAGTTATTTTTCTTTTTGCTTGAATCCAAATGGGCAGGACTATGGCAATTAAAATGCCGGGCATGAGGACTGCAAAGCTGAAGTCCAAGATTTTGTCCGCAACTATTCCTAGGCCAAATGCTAAAGCGTAGAGACCAATGATTATGTCCAGTAGGCCGTCTTGATGGTAGGACATGTACGTTTTTTTCTCAACTTCTCTGAGGGTGTCTTGTTTTGTCACGTTTTTCACCCATTAATTACAGAGTAGTTTGTAGGATATAAAGGTTTGCACTGCAAAGTACTTTGTAATAGGGGCTTAGACCATGCCGCACCCCAAAAACTCCTGCAAACTTACACTAAAGCTCAGTTGGTCAGCTCTTCAAGTATGGCCAAGGTGCCGTCGCGCTTAGCCTGCTCTTTCACCGCTTCCAAATCCACTTCCGTGAACTCCAAAATCGCCTTCACGTCCTCCTCATCCTTCACCGCCCTGCTCCGCGGCTTAGTCGCCTTAATCATCCGCAGCTTCGCCAGAACCAAGTCGTCAGGTGCCTGAAAAAACGTGCTCAACCCCGCCACTATCCCAGTGTTCTTCCTAAGCGCGTCCACAAAAATGACGTCAAGAGTGTACGGCGACGCCTTATCCTTGAAAGTGGCGATTCGGTAACCCGACTCCAACGCCATGCCAATCCTGCGAAGGTCAAAATCCACGCCAGCCTGCTGCAAGGCCTCAGCAACCCGCGCCGCCACATCCGCCTCGCCTGAAACCGCCACAATCACATCAATATCCGTGGTGGTCCTTGGAACACCGTAGAAGCTGGTAGCCAACGCACCCGTAAACGCGTAATCCAAACCTGAACCGTCAAACCCTGAGATAAGCCGCCTGACAAAACCGTAAAACGACTCCACGCTTAAGCCTCCCTCTTGCGCAGGCGCTTTGACCACTCAAGCCGTTTCCTCAATTTCTCGTTAAGCTCCGCCTCGCTGATGCCTGGGCATTGGGTTCGAATGCCTGCTTTGCATATGCGGACACACGCGTCTGTCATGTCGAGGGCTATGGCGACTTTCTCCTCTGGTTTCAAGCTTCCCAGGCGCTTCGCGTCTTCCTTCATCTTTGTCAACGGGTATCATTCCGATAAGTTCAGTGTAAGCTCGCATTGTTCATTTGGTTTCGAGTTTTTATGCCTTACGGAGGCAACCATACACGTGCTGGGCACTGGGTTGGATTATAATTTAACTCTGCAGCCAAAAAACAAAAAGGGTTAGGAGAGAGTAGCGGTTTACCTGCGTTTTTTGAAGTATATGGCTATGCCTGCGCTGGCAATAGCCACGGTGGCAACGGCAGTCACCGTCCAAGTTAACGGGACCGGGTTTTGATTAGACTGTGTGGTTACGGGCGTTGTAGGCGATTCTGGCGTTTGAGATGAATCCGGGGTTGCTGTTGGTGATGGCGTTGCCGATGGTTGAGGCGTAGGCGATGGCTGCGGAGTTGGAGTTGCCTCTGGCGAAGCTGACAACCCCGAGAGAATGTTGGCGTTGGCGGGTGGAAGGGGTGGAGCCTCATCCATGCTTAAATGTATGTGTATAATCATGGCTATCCACCGGTCGCCGTTCGCTTGGGGGATAACCAAGC
>Ga0315536_1000430_pt1 | contig 21035 bp, 18 predicted proteins | sample SalMarSW160230MG_FD_203093 | JGI IMG/M metagenome (GOLD analysis project Ga0315536, IMG submission 203093) | Salt marsh sediment microbial communities from the Plum Island Ecosystem LTER, Massachusetts, United States - Salt Marsh Sediment SW1602-30 ...
TTTTCAGCGGGCATTTCTTTAATATGAACCTTAATTATATTGATGTAATAACTTGATGGATACACCATTACTTATAAATAATACTGTGTTCTGATGCTTCATACTCTCCATTATTCCATATTCAATAATTATCCAGAAATTGATTGCAGGAGTCTCTGGATATCAGATGACAAAATTGACGGATCAATTGCCGAAAATAAAGGTGTCATAAGGTTAAATTTTGATTCAGAAAAATACGGTCTCGATGAATCACCTTTAGTTTTTGCCCGGCAGGTTCATGGTCAAAATATTAAACTTGCCCACAGTCCCGGTGTTCTGGAAAATTGTGACGGGATAATTTCCTCGCAACCCGGATTGGCTCCTGTTATCCGGACTGCGGATTGTGCAGCAGTTATGATATTTGATCCGGTAAAAAATGCTGTGGCAAATGTGCATGTTGGCTGGCGGGGAGCTAAGCAAAAGATTATCAGCAACGGACTACGAATGTTGTTCGAGGAAAATAACTGTAGACCTTCAGATCTGATTGTAGCAATCAGCCCCTTTATCAAATCCTGCTGTTATGAAGTGGGAAACGAGTTCAAAAAAATATTTACCGAACAGTATTTACCGGAAAAAGGAGGTAAATTGTATTTTGATTTAGAAAAATACATTTTGGATGAATTGATGTCCATTCAAATTAAGCGAAGTAATATTGAGTTGAATGATCAGTGTACTTATTGCAGTGAGTTGCAGTTCCCTTCCTACAGAAGGACAGGGACTAAAAACCGGCTTTTGAATATGATTAAAATAAAGGAGTAGAAACATGTCAAGATTTATGATAGTGATTTTGGGATTAGTACTAATTCCAATTTTCTTGTTTGCCCAGGACCCATTAAGCGTTGGTTCAAAGTATATCGATTTCGAAATAAACCGGATGCCTTTTATTTCCGGTGGTTATTTTCTACAGGACAATTTTGCCCTGGAAGCCGGGGTGGGGTTTGCTTTTGATGGGGAGATTAATAGCAACGGACTTGGAATTAAGCTTGGGCTGGATAAATACACCGGTGGTGACCGTCTATCTCCATTTGTTGGAGGCTATTCACGATTCGAGATAAATCCCAATGCGTTGGGCCAGACCTTCTGGAAGGGATCCCGAATCATATTTGGTGGACACTGGGGTTTGAATCTCTTTCTACTAAAGAATCTGTCCATTGCTGGGAGTGTTGGTGCAGAGTTTCAGATAAATTCACCCAAAGATGAAGATAGTTCATCCTCATTTTCCACCTTTACCTCCGGCGTAAAGGTTCGTTTCTTTTTCTAATTGTTTAAGGAGAAAGTGTGGCAATTGTCAAGGCAATTATTTTGGGAATAGTACAGGGATTATCCGAATTTCTTCCCATCAGCAGCTCCGGTCATCTGGTTATTGTTGAACATATCCTTAATTTCACCGAGGGAGGGCTGGCCTTCGAGGTATTCGTTCACTTCGGTACTCTACTGGCTGTGGTCTGGGTTTTCCGAAAAGATCTGTTGAAAATGATCATATCAATCCCTGATATGTTCCGGTTAAAACAACTAGTTTTGAAGTCGGATAGACGCAGCTATGCCCTGATGGATATTTATATCATCATTGGCTCCATTCCCGCAGCAGTCATCGGTTTGCTTTTTGAGAATTATATCGAGAAGATCTTCGAGAGTCATGTTCTCGCTTTAAGTATGCTGTTCCTGACCGGTCTGATTGTCTGGAGTTCCCGTTATACCAGTGAAAAGCGGGATTCCATGAATGGGGCTCATGCTTTGTTAATCGGTTTTGCCCAGGCGTTTGCTATCATTCCGGGTATTTCACGCTCCGGATCTACCATTGTCACGGGACTGTGGTTGGGTATAAAACGGGATTTTGCTGCCCGGTTTTCTTTTATTCTTTCAGTGCCGGTAATTTTCGGAGCAACCTTACTAAAGTTAAAAGACTTGGTAAGTGTTCCACCGGCCCAAAGCGAAATTATCCATTTGACGGTTGCCAGTATTGCGGCAATGATTTCCGGTTACTTTGCCATTATCTGGTTGCTGGAAGTTATCCGCAAACAAAAACTGGAGTGGTTTGGTATCTACTGCATCATTGTCAGTATTGTGGGATTAATTCTTACTGTGGTTTTATAACGGATAAAAACCTGCCTCAGTACAAATTCAAATAAAACCAAGTACAAGATGAATATTCAATCCCATTAGGATTGTCATATACAGAGGATGATTGTCCCGTAAAGGTTCAATCACATTGTGATTGATTGAAATACGATTCCGTTGTACGATTAAAATTCAGGAATATATGTCACCCCAAATGGGGTTTTATTAAAACGGGGGAATATCCAGGCTAGAAAGGTTTCATCCTTAAAGTGATTTTCCTTGTAAATCTTCACAAATAAAAACACCATAGGTGTTTAATATTTACAGAAAGAAAAATTCTTGAACAGGTTTTCAGAACACCAGAGGTGTTCAACGTTTTTGTTAAACACCATTCGGGTTGGTAAAATTTGTGGAGGGTGGTGGAATTATAAATATACAATCACTCCGTAATTGATATACATAATACAGCTCCTGTTCATCCTATCGAAACATCATTCCATATTTCCCAATAGCAATTTTCTGCTAATAAATATTCTCTTTTTAAACCTGTTTCTAATCTTTCCAACTTTGCTTCCGAAAATTATTTCACTATGTGTGGTGATGAGGAAAAGTATCTGAAAACCGTTCAGGTGTCGAGTTGTGCGAATTTAGTGACGAAAAAGTCATCAAATTAGCTACAAATCGGAAATAAGTAAAATTTGTAAGTCGCAGTAAAATAACGAATTAAGAACGTTGGCACTAAATTTGAAGTTATTGGAATCGCATGAGCATAATAAAAAAGCAAAGTGGAATCAACAAGGAGGTTAAACATGAAAAAGCCCTTTTCTTAAATACAAACCTCAAGCAACCCAATTTTGAACCAATTAACCAAATCAATTAATTTTAAGGAGGATTTACAATGGGTCAGCAGCAATTATTACTCATCGTTTTAGGTATCATCATCGTCGGTATTGCCATCGCAGTTGGTGTGAATATGTTCCAGAGTAGTGCCGTGGACACCAATCGCCAGTCCATGATCAGTGACCTGGCTAACCTGGCAGCCAAAGCACAGCGATTCTATCGGACACCCACCGAGCTGGGTGGCGGCGCTCAGAATTTCCAGAATTTCTCTCTTGGCCGTCTGGATACAGCCAATGCCAATGGCAGCTATCGTTTATCAACTTCAGCCGATTTGTCTGCAAATGCAGTTCCTGCCCCTGCAGTAGCAAATACCACCATTTCTACCTCAGTGACCGATACCATCTATATTTTAGGCTGGGGTAAGGAAATGGGTGATGTTGGTACTTTCCCGGTCAAAGCACAATGTTCGGTTTCTCCGACCGGAATTCATACTACAATTGTAAACTAAGAAAGCTCTTAAAAACAGGGCGGGTTTCGAACCCGCCCTGTTTTTATAGGAAAAGGATATTTTAAATGGCAGACTTCAGATTTACCGGGATCTCAAATTCAGGAAAATCAGTGCAGGGTGTGATAACCGCTGATACCATGGCAGAGGCCAAAAAGAAAATCAAAAAAATGGCCGCCCAGCACAAGGTGAAAATCAACCGCATTCAGAAGCGGAAGATTTACATGTATAAGATCCAGAAGAACGGTGAAAAGCCAACCAGTGGTGAACAGAAAGCCTTTACCAAGGAAGAAGTCCGTCAAGCTTTAAATAAACTGGGTTATAATATTGTCAGTATACAACCCAAGATCAATTTTTTAAATATGAGGCCACCTGCAGCAGATATTGTGACCTTTGTTCGCCTAAGTGCTGACCTGCTCAGAGAAAAACTGCCATTCAATGAAGTGCTACAATTGTTGGGAAATGATTTAAACAATCCGACTTTGAGAGATTCTATAAAAGAAATTAACAACGATCTTCGCCAGGGAAAAGACAGTGAAGAAGCCTTTATGAAGCAGGAGAGAGTGCTGGGAAAATTTACTGCCCGGATGTTGGGTCTGGCATCAAAGAGTGGTAATATGGCGGATATCTATGAGAGTACTGCCAAGTTTCTGGAACGGAATGCAGAGTTCAAAAAGAATCTGCGCCAGGCACTGATCATGCCTTTATTCACCTTAGTAATTTTGTTTGGTGCCTGTATCTTCTATGTGGCTTATATCTTTCCGGAAACTGCAAAATTATTCCTGAAACTCGGCAGTGAACTCCCCCCCATGACTATGGCCACTCTATCTCTGAGTGATTTTCTTATCGCAAATATGTCTTACTTCTTAATGGCAATGGCTTTGGCAACAGGGGCACTGGTGTATGCCCTGAGAACGGCCAAAGGAAAATTTGTCAAGGATCAGTATATCCTTAAACTGCCCATTATCGGGCCAATTGTGCATAAAACGACCATCGAGATTTTTTGCCGGGTGTTCTATTCACTTTACAGTGGTTCAGGTGAAAACGTGGATGCCATTAAGCTGGCAGCGGAGGCATGTGGTAACCGCTACTTTGAGGACCGGATCAAGAATGTTTCAATTCCGCTGATGTTGAGAGAAGGTCGCGGACTGGTGGATTCATTTAAAGAAGCAGATGTTTTTACGCCCACAGCGCTTTCCCGCTTTAATTCCGGTGCTGAAACCGGTACGGTAAAAAGTACCGCTATCCAGATAGCTAATTATTATGAAAAAGAAACCGTCTATAAACTTAAGAATGCGGTGGATCTGGTTCAGATTGTGGTCGCCATGATTATTATGGTAGTGATGACTGCTTTAACTCTGGTTTCTTCCGAAACAGCGCTGGTGTCCCCGAAGTCGCCGATCGGATAAGTATTTTTGATAATAATGGTAGTTGAAATACAGTCAGGATTTTAAATGAAAACGAATGTCGACATTACTGACAGGTTGGGTGTTACCCTTCTCAAGAAGGGTATTGTCAATTTTGAGACACTTGAGAAGGCCATTAAGATTAAAGAAAATGGCGGCAAGGGTGAAGGACGCACTTTAGCCCAGATACTGGTGAAGGATTTTAATGTCGATCATGACAGCATTTTTCAGCAGGTTACCCAGCTTTATGGTTTCCGAGAGGTGTTTCTGGAAGAAGAGAACATCAATGATAATCGTGTTGCCTTTATGCGCAAAATGCTGGACCCTCTTCCGGAACCACTGCGCAAGTTGATGAAGGAAGAAAAAATCCTGGTCTATAAATATGATGAATACCGGCCGTATGTTTTGATTATCCTGGCAGCAGATCCCACCAATAAAAATATTCCACAGATTGCCCGGGCCATTGGTGCCAAAAGATACGAAGTCTGTTATGTGAAACAGCACAAGCTGGACGGACTCCTGGAAAAAATTTATCCCGAGGAAAACATCTATCTCAAAGAGATGGATGATATGGCTCTGGAAATTGAAGAGGTGGATAAGGAGCAGGAATCCCTTGACGAAGAGGCCATTGAAGCCGAAATCAACAAGAGTTTACTGGTTAACCTGGTGGAGGGTATGCTGGTTGAAGCAGTAAGGCGGGGCGCCAGTGATATTCATATTATTCCAAAAGGGCCCAGGATATCAGAAATCCATATGCGGGTGGATGGTACCTTGCGACTATGGCATGTTCAGGATGGTGTACGACCGGAGTCGCTGGCAGCTGTAGTCAAGGACCGGACTAAGAATGTGGATCGTTTTGAACGGGAAAAATCCCAGGACGGCTTTATTCAGAGAAAGGTAAACAGTTATAATATTCGTTATCGTGTATCGGTAATCCCGATCGTCGGTAAAGAATTTTCACAAAAACTGGAAAGTATTGTTATCCGTATTCTGGACGACCGTAAAGTAATTACTGACTTAGATAAGCTTGGTTTTGGCGGGAATGCCAAGGACTTTTTCATTAAAGCAATCTCAAAACCCCAGGGAATGATTATTGTAACCGGGCCTACCGGAAGTGGTAAGTCGACAACCCTGATTGCGGCACTGGCTTACATTATGCGCCCGGAGATCAATGTTCTTACGGTTGAAGATCCGGTGGAATATATTATTAATGGTGCCCGGCAAATCAAGATAAGTCACAAGAACAATTTTGAATCTGCCCTGCGGGCAATTCTGCGTCACGACCCGGATGTGGTAATGGTTGGTGAGATCAGGGATAAAGAAACCGCCGAAACCGGTATTAAACTGGCGAATACAGGTCACTTGACTTTTTCTACACTTCACACTAACGATGCACCAAGTGCCGTGTCCCGTCTGTATAAGATGGGGGTGGAAACATTCCTGATTGCTTACGCCATCAATATTATCATAGCCCAGCGGTTGGTCCGCCGGTTGTGTGAATACTGTAAAAAGCCCATCCGGAATCTGGATCCGATTATTCCCAAGAGTCTGGGTTTTACCGATGAGGAGATTAAGAAGATGGTATTTTATGAAGCGGTGGGATGCAATAAATGCCATAATGGATATAAGGGACGGGCGGCTATTCATGAAACTTTGTATTTTTCCAAAGAGATCCGGAAACTGATTTTTGAAACCGGATCCGATATTAACGAGGAAGCCATTAAAGAAGTAATGGCCAGAGAGGGTATGCATACCCTGCGGGCGGCGGGTAGGGAACGTATTAAACAAGGTTTGACTACCCTCACTGAAGTAGCCGCCATAACCACAGAAGATTAATGTATCAGGGAGGATGTAATGAACACCGGTCAAATGATGTTAACCATAGGCGCCCTGGCTCTACTAAGCTTTGCCATCCTTAATTTGAATTCGAGTCTGAATGAAAATGATATTGGACTTGCCCAAAACAGATATCGTTTGGAAGCACTTTCCCTTATTACTTCTTATATCGAGCAGGCTACAATGTATTTTTTCGATGAAGCTTCCACGGATACATCGAGTTCAAAAAATTTAGCAGACTTTACCGCGCCAAACTTATTGGGATTTGAGGGAAATGATAGCTCAGCAGTAGACGATTTCGACGATTTTAATGGCAGAACTATACCTGATACCGGATTGAGTGGTGTAGTCTACAAAGTAATGTTTAAAGTCGATTATGTAAGATTACAGGGAGACTCTCTGGTGAAATCAAATGTCAGGGAATGGAACAAACGGATGACCATTTCTATAACGGATAATTATCCTGAACCGTTGCTTTATCGTAATGTTAGCGGTGACAGAGTGCGGGATACACTCTCTATAACTTTTGTGAATAGTTATTGGTTTTATAACTAATATATAAATTGGAAATAAACCATGGCAACAATGATAGACATTATCGGTGGGATTTTTATCGGTGGATTTTTGCTGCTTATTGCTTTATCAGCCACCGATACCGCAACGACCGAATTTTTTAACTATAATTCCGATGCCATTATGCAGCAGAATCTGGCAACCACTTCGGAAATCATCCAGTACGATTTGCGAAAAATGGGTTTTGGAATACCGGAAGCGGCACAAGGTACTATCCTTCAGGTTGCCACGGGAAGCCACCTGAAGTTTCTGGCCCACTTAAACAGTGATCCGGATGCAACAGTGGATATTGCGGCAATAACGACTTTCGATAATATTGTCGATACCATCGATTACATTGCACTACCATTTGATTCAATGGATTATTACGATACCACGGTAACTACTTATCAGATTCGAAGAACCCTGCGAATTTCACCCAACTATTCCCATACCATGACAATAGGTGTTATTGGGAATCAGCAGGTCTTCCGGTATTTAGACCAGATCGGAAACGAAGTAGCTTATACTCCGGCGACCCGGATGGTTGAGGTAACTCTAACGGCTTTCGATCCCAGGATTTTTATCAGCCGGGATTGGATAGACAGCAAACTAAACGACATAAGCAATAAAGAATTTCGTATAAGGGAATTACGAAGGTTATTGCGGGCATCGTATTGGCGTCAAACGCGCCTGATTTCAAGAAATTTAAGACGATAACAAGGAGGTATATCATGGTAGGCAAAGGTGCATTATTAGTCGTTTTTGGATTCATCATGGCGTTTGCCATTTTCCAGGTAAAAATGAGTAGTAATGTCCTGGCAACCTCGGATAATTTTTCCAGCAATTATATGGAGACACTTATCCATGAGACCGCATTAACTGCCATGAATCTTGCCGTGAATAAGGTATGGAATACCAGTGTAAACAATGACACATTTTCATTCAGGGCGAATCATTGTTCGGCCCGGGTTGAGATTAGTAAACCAGGACTTGATACGGTAAAAGTGAAAGTGAAGGCCTGGGGAAATGCCTACGACAAGATCCACCAACAATTTATGACCAGGGCAGATTCAATATCAGCATATTTTTCTTACAATATGCCGATATCAGAATATTTTTGGTTCACCAATAACGAGGGTACTGTCTACTGGATTACCGGAGATACAATCTGGGGTCCACTGCACACAAATTCTAAAATTTTAACCAGCGGAAGTCCGGTTTTTTATGGGAAAGTGACGGCATTTAAAGGAATTGATCCGAGTCCTCTGAAAAAATCTAATAAGGCAAAATTTTATGGTGGCTGGGAAGTAGGAATAAAAAATACCATACCAACGGATATGACCTATTTAAAAGATGCCGCTAATACCGGTAACGCTGGTGCCCCGAAGAATGAAAAATGTATTTATGATAAGAATGTGACATTTGATTTCCAGGCAGACGGAAGTGTCATTCGTACGGTACAAGGTAGTCCTACAGATACAGTAAAGATTAAAGATATTGCCCCAACCGGAGCAATATATTCCAGTAAAGATGTCCGGGTAAAAGGTGTTTTTAACGGGGCGCTTACCATTTACTCCGAGGATGATGTCTATATCGATGACGATCTGGTTTATGCAGATAATCCCTTAACCAATCCGAACTCCAATGATATTTTAGGACTCGTTGCCAAAGATGATATATGGGTAACCGATAACTATGCAAATCGTCATGATTGTAATATTCAGGCTTGTGTTATGGCGATGAATGGCAGTTTTGGAGCGGAAAACTACGCCTCACGGCCGGTGTCCGGGGTATTGAGCATGACCGGGAGTATCGTGCAAAATGATAGGGGGCCGGTAGGTACCTTCTATGGAAGTGGTACCATTGCTTCAGGATTCAGCAAGCGTTATCGGTTCGATCCCCGGTTAAGTAGTCTGTCTCCACCTAACTATCCATTTCTTAAATCTTTACATTTGGTTGCCTGGTGGGAATAGGTATTCACTGAGAAAGGATTTATTTAATGTCGACGAATTGGCAATTTGAAGCTGAAGCAAAAAAAGCACTGGATATAGAAAAGAAAGAAGAAAAAGCAGCACCTCCAGAGCCGTTGGAACGGAAAAAAACGCCGAATGCCGAAATTCCAAAAATTGTTGAAAATGGGAAGAAGCTACTGGAGCACCTGAAAAAGCAGGTACCGTCCTCTCTATTCAGCGTCGATAAAGAACAGTTTATCGGTCATACCTTACTCCCCAAAGTGAGTGATCAGCATAAGTTGATCCTAAGGAATCTGATTAATACCTTTCTGGAGGAGATGAGACGGCTGGGAGCATCGGATATTGATCTGGGAGGTATGGGAAGTCAGAAAAAGGTCTGGTTTCGAATCCATGGAGATAAGAAGCCATTAGAAATACTTGGCAACTACGAAATTACGGAATTTGATATCCTCATTCAGAGTATATTGCTGGCATCACAACTTGAGGACTTATACGAACGACGGAATGTTGACTTTTCCTATACTTTTTCCAGCAGTGAAAGACAGTTATATAGAAACCGTGCCAATGTTGCTTTCGATTTGAACGCCCTTTCCTTAAATATGCGTGCCATTGAGACCCGCGCCAGGCGATTTGACCAGTACGGATTTCACCCACATGTCGCTAAAAATCTTCACCTGAAATATACCAAAGAAGGACTCATCCTGGTGACCGGTATTACTGGCTCCGGAAAAAGTACCACACTGGATGCGATTGTAGAATTGAATAATCAGACTGTTCCGGCACATGTTATTATTATTGCATCACCGGTCGAGTTTGTTCATACCCCCAAGAGATGTATAATTCGACACCGGGAAGTTGGCCGGGATACCACTTCCTTTAAGCAGGGTACCATCGAAGCTCTGCGTCAGGACCCGGATATCATCATCATCGGTGAGATGCGAGATCCTGATACCATTATGTCCGCGCTGGAGGTGGCAGATAGTGGTCATAAAGTATTTTCTACCCTTCATACCTCCTCGGCAGTAGAGAGTATCGACCGTATTATTGCAGAGGTACCCACCACAGAGCAGGATCGTATTCGAAACCGGTTGGCTGATGTTCTGCGGGTGGTGATGTCCCAGAAACTGGTTCAGACCATTGCCGGAGACCGGGTGATGGCCAAGGAAGTGATGGTGATGACACCCTCTATCCGGGCCGCAATCAAAAATAATAATGTGAATGAGATTTATCAGATGATCAGTGAAGGACATCAGTGGGGTATGAACACGATTGAGCAGGATTTGGCGAGGTTGTATTTTGAAAGAAGAATAACTAAAGAAACCGCAATTAATTACGCTAATAATAAGAGAAGAATGCAGCAGTTACTAAAAATGGCATAAATCAAGGATGTAGGTTATGGCTAAATACAAAGAATTTTCCGGGAAATTAGCAGTTGGGTTATTTGTGGAGGGACACTATCTGCACGTCGCCTGTTTGTCCAAAAAAGATAATACGGTGCAACTGGTGGACGGACAGATGCTTAAAATGTCCAAAGCCCTGGAAACTGTAAGGGTTCAGCAGGAAATATTTTCCGACTCGGCCGACGCTCCGGAAACCATTACACCTCAAACGGACGATGGAAGTATTACTTTTGAGGAAGCGCCGGAGAAGGAATTAAATCTGAGCGGTATTGATGCGGAAAACTATGACAACATGGAAGTGCTCCAACGTGTACTGTATCAATACCCTTCAAATAAATTTAGAATGGGTATATCTCTGGCTGAACCGCAGATCTATTACACCTATTTTGCGACGGACTGGGGCTTGAGTGGGGAAAAATTGAAGAAGCGGGTTATTGAGGAAGTTTCCCGGGAACGCAAAGATTTTGAGATGACCAAACCGGATGCGGTTTACATCAAAAAGTTACGCGATGGCCGGCTGATGGCGATTGTACGGGAAAGCCAGGTAAACGTTATCAATTCTCTGCAATATTTGCAGACCGAAAACCGTAAAGTGCTCCCGAAAATATCTTTTGTGGAAAGTGCCGAAACCTCCCTGGTAAACCTGATTAATGCCAATTATTACTTTGAAGATGAGGACTTTACTGTTGTGGTTTACATGGGCAATGAGTACAGTCGGCTTATATTTTTACAGGGTCACGAAATATTTAATATTTCTTACATAATTGGGGCGGGCCTGGATTCGGAGAATATTACTCATACCATTTACAGCCGTATTCTTCTGGAACAGGACAACTTAAACCTGCCAAAGGTTCAGAATATAATCCTGGCCGGCGAAGCGCATCAGGTGAGTCTGCGCGAATTTTTAAAGGAGAAGTTATCTGACGATATCAAAATTGATTACCTCACTTTACCGAATCTGGAAATTTATGATGAAGAAATTGAAGTTTCCAAATATGCCATCGCCATTGGGGCTGCATGGCGTACCCAGAATGATAAAGAGAAATTTCTGTATGATGTGGATCTTTTACCGGACAGCTTCCGGGAGAGTCAGAAGAAATTTAAGCTCGGTCTCATCGGCTGGTTATTGCTCTTTACCCTTCCGGCAATTGCCTATTTCACCACTATAAAAATCAGTGAGCAGCGGGAAGTCCTGAAAGAATTAATTGCTCAGCAGCAATATCAGCAGGAAGAGTTGGATTATCTCAAAGGAATAGAAGCAAAACTTAATGAGAGGCGGACAGTTCTGGCCAATTATGAGAAGGCATTTGGTGTGCTGGACGAGATGTCTGCCGGTATTGACAAATGGAATAAGTTCCTCCACAAGTTATCCGTTAATCAGGATAAAATTGGTAGAATTTGGATTACAGAAATCATTCCCACTGCCGATAATGAGGTGGTGCTAAAGGGATATGCGGTTTATCGGGATCGGATTCCCAGACTTTCCCAGGTGATGGGAGCAGGGGCATTAAAAATAGTACAGGTACAGGCGATTCGGGAACGGACGGTTTATTATTTCGAAATGAGCGCCACTTTGCCAACGGATTAATGATAAAGGAGAAAAAAATTGTCTTATAAACTGAGAAACATAATTGTTCTTATCTCACTAGTCGTCCTGCTGGGAGGGGTAAGTGGATATTTTACACTTTACCATTATCCCAAGAAAATTAAGATTGTCCAGAAAAAAATTGATGGTATAAAAAAACAAATAGCCAGCCTGGCGGGTGTTGAAGAAGAATATAAAAATATTGAGAAAATCATTAAGGAAAAAGAGCAGCGTTTGGCAAATCTGGATAGAAAGATCGTCCCGGCGGTTACGCCGGCAACCAGCTATCAATATCTGAATAATATCCTGGATTATAGCGGTGTTCTGGATTTTGATATGCTTTATCAGGGTGTGAAAAGTGCCGGAAGATATAGTTACAATGTCTATAATATTAAGGGTGAAGGTCCGTACTATAAGATTTATAAATTCATCACTTTTCTGGAGAAAGGTCCCCAGGTCTATAAGATCAATAAACTGACCATGAGAATGGTTGAGGATAAGGACAAAGAGACCGGTGCTTACCAGGTAATTATTACTTTTGAGATGGAAATCTGGGCGTTATTTGCGGATGTCCAGAACCTGCCACCCATAAAACGTACCCTGGGAAATGTGTACGTAAAGAGAGCCTCAAATCCCTTCTATCCTTATATCTATAGAAACATCCCAGCTAATGTGGATGAACGTTTAGAGGTGGAAAGGGCGGAATTAAAGGCCATTTTACCGGACAAAATCATGGTGGCGGACGCAGAAGGCAAAATCCACGAACTGCAGGAAGGTGATAAGGTTTATCTGGGATATCTGAAGAGAATAGATCATGAAAATAACAAAGCATACTTTGTTTTGAATAAAGGAGGCATTGTAGAGACATTCGAACTTCATATCAGGTTCGGTGAGGAGACGACTGGTAAGTAAACTGTTCATAAACCCGAAGAAAGAGTTGCCCATGAAAGCACGTATTATTCTGTTAATCATCTTAATTACGCTGATCGGGACGACAGCGATATTTGGACAAGGAAGACGATTCCGACCCCTGCGGAATGCCTATACAGCGCCGGAAGAGATTGTATCTCTCTCTAATACCATGACGTTTAGCCAGGCGTTAGCGCTCTTTAATGATTTGAGTAAAAAATTTCTGGGAAAAATTATTGTTGATCCGGAGGGACTCAATTTCCCGATTGGCGAGGACATTGAGAAAATGCACTGGCTGGATGCCATGGAACTGATCTTGAAGCTGCACAATCTATGGTACGAGGAGTATGAGGATTATATCAAAATAATTCCGATGGGTGGGGAACAGGAAAAAAAGATGTCGGCGGCGGATCAGAAAATGCTTATGGAATTTGACAGTCGGGAAGTAGTGATTACAGCCGTTTTCTTCGAAACGGACATCTCTAAACTTCGTCAGGCCGGAATGAGCTGGGATCTTTTTCGGGGGAGGGATGCAAATGCCCGGGTGAATATGAGTGCCGCCGAAACACAAAGCGGTCTGTTCCAGATTGATGTAAATCCCAATTGGGATTTCGCTGATGTTCTGGCCACCTTTAAGGCGCTGGAAAGCGATAATATTGGTGAGGTTATTTCCAGTCCTCAGGTTACGGTGAAGTCCGGCGGTGAAGGCCGTATCCAGGTGGGTAGCGACATTTCGGTTACTATTCAGGATTTTGCCGGAAATGCGATCACCCAGTTCTTTTCAACCGGATCAATTATCCGGGTTAAACCGATAATTGTGAGGAAGGACTCCATAGATTTTGTCATCCTCGATCTGGAAGTTGAACGCAGTAATACTGCAACCGGTGATGTGGGCTTAGAAATTCGTAAATCCAAGGCCGAGACGGATATATTGCTCCTTGATGGAGAGGAAACCATTATCGGTGGTCTGTTCATCAATGAAGAGGGTAACTCCCGGGAAGGTATTCCCTTTCTGAAAGATTTACCCTGGTGGTTTTTTGGACTTCGATATGTCTTTGGATTTGAGTCAAAAACAGTTCGGAAAAAAGAACTGATCATATTGTTGAAAGCTGAGTTGTTACCTTCGCTGGAAGACAGATTCAGAAGTAAAATTACCGGTGCCCGTAAAACCGACCTGTTAATTGAATACAATAATGCCTTTAAAAATAAGATGCGCTATTACGAACGCAGATTAAAAAACAGATAATCTGGAGCCAATAATATGAAAAAATATTTTCCTTTGCTTATACTCTTGGTGTTCATTTTTTGGGGACTGTTCAGTTGTAACAGCCCAACAGATTCGGATGAGCCAAATCCGGAAAATATGGTGGTACTATCCGGTCAGGTACAAAATTCGGAAACAGCGACACCGATTGCGAATGCTGTGGTAATTCTTTTGGATTATTCTCCAGAGCAATCAACCGTTACCGATGCCCAGGGCATGTTTACCCTGGAGTTCGAGGTGGACCAAACGGCTGATGTAAGAGTGGTAGCTTTCAAGGCAACCTTTATTGCAGATACGATCTCGGTATTAGCTGTACCCGGGCAAACCATCGATGATCTTCAATTAAATTTAACCGCAACTTCCGGAACACCTGTAACAAGTGGATCTGCTGCAAGTATTATTTTATCGGCAGTATCAGTGTCCAGCATAGGTGTTCGAGAGAGTGGATCTCAGGAAGTCGCCGAAATTACTTTCGAAGTACAAGACTCCATGGGAGTACCGGTTGATGTTGAGCATGCGGTAACAGTAGACTTTGAGCTGGGTTCCTCACCTGGTGGCGGGGAATTTTTAAGTCCGCTAAGTGCCGAAACCGGTCCCAATGGTAAAGTCAGTACCAGTATATTCAGTGGTACGGTATCGGGAGTCGTTCAGGTTATGGCATCGGTTGACGAGGGTGGTACGGTTATTAGGTCACTTCCTGTTGCGATTGCCATCCATGGGGGATTACCGGATTCTACCCATTTTAGTATTGCGGTGGAAAAGCTGAATTTCCCGGGTTATAACATTTATGGATTGACCGATGGGATTACGGCTTACGTGGGTGATAAGTACGGAAATCCGGTAAGACCCGAAACTGCGGTTTATTTTACCACAACCGGTGGCATTATTGAAGGATCCGCTTTAACCGATCTTATGGGTCGTGCATCCGTCGATCTGATGTCTGCAGATCCCAAACCGCTTCACCCGGTATATGGTGCCGGTTTCGCAACTGTAACCGCCCGTACTGCTGACGAAAACCAAAACACTATAGAGACTAACGGAATTGTCCTCTTCTCGGGAATACCTCAAATTTCTGTCAATCCGACATCCTTCAACATAGCTAATGGCGGCAGTCAGTCTTTCTTCTATACGGTCTCTGACCAGAACGGGAATCCGCTGGCCGGTGGAACAAGCATCAGGGTAGCTGTGGAAACAGGGGATGTGGAAGCGGTCGGAAATACAGATATTACCCTGCCAGATACTCAAAGCCCGGCCTGGACTAATTTTGGATTTTCTTTGGTTGATTCAGCGCCTGACACGAACCAGGTCAATAACGTCAGCGTCAAAATCAGCACCACAGGACCGAATGGTAATCTGGAAGTTTCAGTTTCGGGAATTGCCCATTAAAGACCATCACGTGGCGGCAGCATAATATATCCTCTTCCAAAGGGCACAGTTTATGTGCCCTTTTTTTATCCATGGAAAAATCACTCTAAAAAGTCCTTGCCGAACTTATTTATTGGATCAATCGTTTTTAATCTGGTGTGTCAAAATTATATTTGGTTGAATCTACTGGGAAAAGGGAGTAGAATAAAGTGGGAAATTTAGTGGAATTCAAAAAGTACCTCGATTAAACGGATGATGTAAATTGAACTGGGGTTTAACCTGCTTTTTTGAAAATATCAGAGATTTTGGCCAGGTGGCAGACATTCTCCCGGATTCGCCGATTCGCTATGTGGAGATCCGGGGCGAACGCCCTTTTTTCTCCCCGGCAGATATTTCTGAGTCGGACCTCCAATTCATGATGGAAGTGATTAAAAAAGCCGATTTGAAAGTTACCTTACACGCAACCTTTTACGACATCAATCTTGCCAGTATGAATCCCTTTTTACAGGAAGCTAATCTGAAGTGTTATCTGGAATATTTACATCTGGCTAAAACTGTTGGCGCAGAAATCATGGTAGTTCATGGGGGATTGATTCATAAGGATGCGGCAGGTATCCAAAAATTAACTCAAATTGCCCGGGAAAATCTGGTTCATAATTTGAGTAAACTGGGGGATGCTGCTTCCCAAAAGGGGATTCGAATTGGTTTGGAAAACTCGCCCCCCAATAAAAATGCTCTTTTGATACCAAATTGGACTGAGCAGAGCAGCATTCTCCAGGAAGTGGATCATCCGGCGGTTGGAGCGGTGTTCGATATGGCCCATGCGCATTTGCACGATCTCAACCTGGCTGAATATTTTGAGCATATCGAACCTTATTTAATCGAAATTCATATTCACAATAATAATGGCCGGGAAGATCTGCATCTGGGAATAGATCGAGGAGAGATCGATTACGGTTTGTTTTTCCGGGAGTATACCACCGACGTACCAATAATCATGGAAATTCGGAATATCTCTGAGGCGTTGGAAAGCATTGAATGGGTTCGGTGTTTTGAAAGGCAGTAAAGTATTTGTGGGATTGGATCCGTCGGCTGGGGATAAGAATCCTTCCGGAATCGCAATAATCAATGAAACCGGAGCAGTGCTTCACCTTGGGGTATGGATGATGTTCCGGGAGCTTCACCAGATTCTCGGTCCCTTTCAGGAAAAAATTTTAACCATTGCAATAGATGGACTATTACAACCGCCGGGAGAGCTGAATTATTGTTGCTTTTCCGATGCGACCGCTATATGCCATCACCGGCAGACGACGCCCTATAAAGGCCGCTATGCGGAATATCTGTTAAATCGGAATGGATTTCGATGCTTTACAACTTCCCGGCAAAGTTTTGCCCGGCGATGGATCAGTCGCTGTTTTGAGTTAAATGAGTATGTGAAGGGATTGGGTTACCGGACAATCGAGGCTTATCCGACTGCGGCCCGAAAAATTTTGTTTCCCGGTATTTTGGGTTCAAAGAAACTGCTCCGAAACAGGAAGAAGTTGCAGGGAGACCTAAAAACAGTCGGAATAATAGTTCCTCATTCCCTTAAGATATATTCGGACCATGAGCTGGATGCGGTATTGGCTGCCTATACCGCTTTGCTCGAGCACAATGGTAATGCCCTGAAAATCGGAAACGTTGAGGATGGTTTTATCATTATTCCCCAAATCAAATTAATGTACCGAAGTTAATTCCGGAAAATTGTAGGTGGCGGGACAGATTACCTGATTTTATCCCGGTTCATTTCAATTTATCTCGCGTTGATTTTAGGGAATTGATCTTTTAAATTTCCCATTCAAAATAATGGAAAATCGGAGGATATGTTGTTGAAATCATTTAACTATATCATTCTGTCAGTGCTTCTGTCTTTGAGTATGCTCTTTGCTCAGGCTACAGACGCCACCCTGTTTAAAGACGGTATTAATTTTTATAAGAATAATCAATACGATAAGGCTCAGCGCACTTTTATTCAGATCCTGAAAGACTTTCCCAATTCCGACTTACAGACCGCCACTAAACTGATGCTGGCCAAATCCTTCTACAAGTTAGGAGATTACAAATCCTCCCGTTTGGTTGTGGACAATTTTATCAAAAATTATCGTTTTAGTGATTATCTGGACGATATTTACTTTCTCAAAGGTAAAATAGATTTCCGCCAGCGTGATTACGAATCTGCAGTAAATAACTGGTTGTGGATCATCTATAATGAAAGCGATGCCCGGCTTAAAAAGAAAGCGGGGGAATTTGTCTTTTATACCATGGAAGATTATCTGACAGAAAAGGAAATCAGCAATTTGAGTGATCGATATCCTGACGATACGTTCCGGGGTCTGGTCGAAATCGTAAAAGCCCAAAAGCTAATCGACGCTGGTGACACAGAAGAAGGTGAACAGATATTGAAACAATTTATTGCGGATTATCCCTATCATATTTATGCGGATGTTGCCAAAAGGCTTTTGAGGGGAGAAACAGGTGCCAGTGTCAGCAGTAATCGGATTTTAATATTTGAATCCGGAGAAAATTCCAGCAAGGCTGTTAACCAGGCGATTGCCAAAGGTTTTTATTATGCTGCCTACGAAATGTCCGAGCGGGATCGAAATAAAGTTGTGCAGATCGACACACTCACCCTGGATCAGGATCTGCTTCCTGCCATCCAGAAAGCCTTGCCGGTTCTGGATAAATATCAGCCATTGGCTGTACTGGGTCCGGTGGAAGATGTGGATAATACCGTTTTTACCCTGCTTTCCAAATACGAAAGTTTCCCCTATATCTCCCCGATAAGTTCCCAGAAAGGGCTGGCGGCAATCAGTCCCTATACCTTCCAGATCAATCCCGATGCCGAAATCAAAGGAAAATATCTGGCCAATTACGCAGTGCATGATTTAAAGTTTAAAACCTTTGCCATTCTCGCTCCGGCCGATCCCTATGGTCAGGCGATGGTAAAAGGATTTGAGGAAACCGTGCAGGACAGCGGTCGTGAAGTGGTGGAAAAACAGTGGTACTATGAAGATACCCAGGATTTTTCCCGGCAGTTGAAAACGATACGCAAGAAAGGTTTCTATATCGTTTTTCGGGATTCGGTGTTAACTGCAGATTCTTTATTGACCGACGAAGAAATCCAGGAACAGTTCAAACAGTACCTTACCGAAACACTTTTTTCGGATGAGTCCAGACACGAAATTGACTCTACCCAGGTACCATCCACCGGTATCGATGCCCTGTTTATCATAACCTATCCGGAATATGTCCCGTTTATCGGACCGCAATTCGCTTTCCAGAATATCCGGACTACTTTGCTGGGTAATGAGGGATGGAATGTTCCGGATCAACTGATTCAGCAAAGGGTTTACCTGGATGGATTAATTTTTATTTCACCCGGTTATTTTGATCCCGAATCCTGGAATTACCGGACTTTCCTTAGTCGTTTTCGCCAGCAAATGCAAACGACACCGGACAAATATCATCTATTGGGATACGATATCGGGAAGTGGATGCTGACCTACTATCGCCCGGGTATGAGCCGGCAGGAATTTCGGGATGTCCTTGCTGCGAGTGGCAAGTACGAAGGGATTCTGGAAAATATCAAATTTGGTCTAAAACCCCGGGTGAATTCCGAACTGAACATTATCCGGTTTTACCTGGGACAATTTTTAAAAGTAAAATGACCCCGGTATTATAAAGGACCAACGTAATCTGATTTTGGTATGAAGTGTGAACTCTGCGGCCGGGAGGTTGAAAATTACACCCTACATCATCTAATCCCTAAGAGCAAAAATGGTGGTCAGAGTCCCACCGCTATTTTATGTCAGGCCTGCCACCGGACAGTCCATCGTTTTTACACCAATAAGGAACTGGCAGAATCCTCTTACACCATCGAACGGCTCAGGTTGCGACCGGAAATTAGGCGTTTTGTTGCCTGGGTCAGAAAACAGGATCCCCATAAAAGAATCAAGGTTTCTTAACCAATCGATTTTGAACTAATTCTAACTGATCAAAATTCAAGGACTGAAATATTAATATGCGACCTGCGAAGAATTAGATAAGTGATTTTATGATAGAAGGTTTAATGGATAATATCAAAGACGGTCGGTTTTACTTGTTTTCCCCTTTTTTGGAATAGACTTTGATAAACTCCTGTTTGTACATCTGCTGGGTAAAGAGCACGGTGCGTTCTTCCGCCTGTTGAATATTTTCTCCGTATTCTTCTCTGAGCCGGTTGCAGATAGCCGAGATGTCTGATTTACCATCAAAAAGCTGCCAGATAAAGGTGCCGATTTCATCCAGATGAATTCGCTGGGCGGGAGTTTTGGGTTTTGGCAAAAATTTCCGGGTAAACCAGTTTTCCGGGTGGGGAATAATGAGAATAGCATGGGATTTTTCGTCCAATTCGTATTCGACCTGACGGATGGGATAGAGCGATAGCCAGTCAGAAATAATTTGCTCCCGGTCCGGATTGTTCTTCCGCTTCATCAACTTACTTTCATTTTTAAATAACGATTCAGTGTTTTTTGATCAATCTGGAGGATTTCTGCAACCGCGCCTTTTTTCTGATGCCTTTTAAATAATTCCTGGGCGTATAAAGCGGCCATCTCCTTTAAACTGTAATCCCGTTGAACGCTTTTGGATAATACAGTCAGATTTTCGCTTTTTTGCTTTTCCAGTATATCATTCTCTGAAATTTTCTCCGGGTGAAAAACCAGAATATTGGTGATCACATTTTTTAACTCGCGTAAATTGCCCTTCCAGTCTATTTTATCCAACAGCTGATAAACCTGCGGATCGATTTCAGGGATGGGTAAATTTTCCTTACTGCAAAAGTCCCGGATAAAATGATCGAAATAAACCGGTATATCCTCCTTTCGTTCTGATAAAGAAGGAATATTGATCAGGAAACCGGCTAATCTGTAATACAGATCCTTCCGAAAATTTTCCCTTTCCACCTCTTCGGACAGATCATGGTTGGTGGTAGCCATAATTCGGACATCGACCTCAATTTTATCTCTTCCGCCCAGCGGAAAAAAGCTTTTTTCTTCAATTACCTGAAGTAATTTTGCCTGAATGGAAGGCGTTAAATCTCCCACTTCATCCAGTAAAATTGTTCCGCCATCTGCCGCTTTAAATTTGCCTTTTGAACTGCTATCGGCACCGGTGAAAGCACCGCGTACATGTCCGAACAATTCGTTTTCTGCCAGCTCCGGGGAAAGGTTGGCACAATTGATTATCACAAAAGGTCTATATGCCCGGGGCGATAATTGATG
>Ga0315536_1000432_pt1 | contig 20975 bp, 32 predicted proteins | sample SalMarSW160230MG_FD_203093 | JGI IMG/M metagenome (GOLD analysis project Ga0315536, IMG submission 203093) | Salt marsh sediment microbial communities from the Plum Island Ecosystem LTER, Massachusetts, United States - Salt Marsh Sediment SW1602-30 ...
AACGCCGCCGATAAAGGCCACCGGCGAGGTATTCTCGGCTGTGACGCCTACCTCGAAAGTGTTATCGTCCGCGGCTACCGTCGCCGGCAGCGATATCCGGTTGCCCTCGGGCGACTTGTTTATATACCTGGTCTTGATATCACCTTCGGCCTGCGCCTCTTCCCTTGCCGTCATGGTGGTCTGCACTTCGTCCAGTACCTCCCCACCCTCCCCCAGGAACCTGAGCCTTATCTGCCAGGTGCCGGCTCGGTCAACATGGCAGATGTTGTACTCCCACCTTAGCGTCTCGCCGGGGTCCAGCCCCGCATAGTCGACGGCGGGAGAGGCCCTCAGGACGCCGAGCGGGTCGTAAACCTTTACCTCAACGCCGCCGATAAAGGCCACCGGCGAGGTATTCTCGGCTGTGACGCCTACCTCGAAAGTGTTATCGTCCGCGGCTACCGTCGCCGGCAGCGATATCCGGTTGCCCTCGGGCGACTTGTTTATATACTTGGTCTTGATATCACCTTCGGCCGGAACGCCACCATTGCCGCCACTAACATTCAGTACCGTGCCTGTGAAACGGTCGAGTAAAGTATTGTTTTCTTTATCTACCAGGTCTATCTTTATCTCCCAGATGCCCTCTTGATTTACCCTGGTAGCGCTCCCGCTCCCACCGGAATCATATATATTGTACTCAACCGACAAGGCCTCACCAGGATCTATGCCAGCGTAATCTACCGCCCTCTGGCCAGATTTACTGCCGTCAGGCTTGGTTATTACTACAGCGGCCCCCATGATAATCGACTTACCGGATACATTCTCATAGCTGATGCCTATCTCAAGGGTATCTTCGGTCACCCCACAGGAATAGGGCATTGACTTCTTTGTAGCTGACCCCAGGTTTACCCACTTGTCTGCTATCTCAACATCGCCCTCTTCGCCGGGGTACCCCTGCTGGACCTCCTCAGCTATTAACACAACGCCGCTGAAGCTGTCGAGTTCTTTCCCTTCTTCGGTCAGAATCCTGATAACTATGCCCCATTCACCGACTTGATCCACTGCGGCAATATTATATTCAACGGCCAATGTTTCTCCGACATCTGCCCCGGCCCAATCTACCGATGGCTCAACCGTACTGCTATCAGGCTTGGTAACGACCACCTCGGCGCCGATGACACCGGCGGCATCCCCAGTATTTTTGTAAGATACGCCTACCTCAAAAGTCTGCCCATCCGCTTGACAGTCATAAGGCATGTCCTGCTTCGTAGCCGACCCCTTGTTTACCCATTTATCAACCACGGCCCCAGCGGCTTTCTTCTTATGGAAATAAAGGTACAACCCCACCCCCAGGATGCCAGCGCCCCCTGCCACCGCCACGGGTGTTACCCAGTCTTTCTTCTTTTTTGCCTCAACCGGCATGGGCTTCGGAGGTTTGACTGCTAGGGCACTTGTATCTTCCATTTCAACCTCGCTTTTATCATACCATTAATTGTCAATGGTCTGTCAATACTGTATGTCACGGAGCAGCTTATCGTATCTGCCTGACTCCAACCCTTTGATTACTTTATCGGCGATGTTCGTCATCGCCTGTGCATGGCTGGGCGTTAAATCCTCCGCCTCACCGCTCTCTATATATTGAAGGTGATGCCCCAGCTCATGAATGTGGGTATCAATCGCATCTCTTCCTCTGGAGAGCATGTCCACCGAAAGATAAAGCGCCCCAGTCCTGGTACCATAAAGCCCGGCCGTCCTCACCTTGTCGCTGGCCGGCGGGATGACAGCACCGTAAATCCCACCCGGGGGTATGGAACTGACATCCTCCGCAATAGCCCTGCTAAGATTTAATAGGGCGAGCTGCGAGCTGGCGAGCTGTTCATCGGGGATAACCTTTGTTTCCCTTAGCCTCTTTTGAGACTCGTTAATCAGCTCCACATCGGTAGGGATTTTGGTTGCAAGGGAGGCTATCTCATCATCGCCCAGGGAAACGGAGTGATAACCAAGGTGTTCTACGGCTTTATCGTGTTTGTCACTCGTACGCCTGACGGCCCCCTCCGGAAGCTTAACGCCGCGAGGGGGCGGGATAGTGACTTTTAACTTGCCAATGTTACCCCCAAGCTCCATCTGCTCCGGAGGGGGATAGGGAAACTGCTCGATGATGAGGGGGCTGGCTGACTTTTCTTGAGAAATGTCGGGAAATTGCTTCTTCAGGCAATCGGGGCAAATGGTATGCGTAATACTCTCATCTTCATAAGGCGGCTTCTCGCCCATATCCTTGCCGCACCAAGCACAAACTATTTTCAAGGGGCACCCCTAACTTCCTTTTGCGCGGGCAATCGCCAGTTCAAAAGCCTTGTCCAGCTTGTCGCGGTACCCGATATCGTCGATAGTGAATGGGATAAGCTCCGGCGAGTCGGAGATAAATTCCTTTTCTTCCCTTGGGCTGGGGATAGTTGAAGTGATATCCCTCCAGGTAGGCGCCGCCCTCATGTAAGCCGGCCTTTCTTTCTCGGGGATATGGAATACACTAATATCTCCTTGTTTGACGAACTCGCCCTCTGTCTCTTTGACTACTTCTCTCCAGATGTGGTCGGGAACCCGCAGCGGATTCCTGCCGGTCAGCCCACTGTAAATGGGTATCTCGGCGTCGTTGAACCGGTTGTACCTCAGGACATATTCAGCAAAGTGGTAAGGCTCGAATGGTTTTAGCGCCGGAATGAGTTTCCCCTCCTGCACTTTGCCCGCCTCAAGCCCCTCGAGCATAACCGTGGCCACTTTACGGATAGATGAGAGGTTAGCCTGCAGCACCGTCTTATCCTGGGCCCAGAGAGCTACGTAGGGGAATGACCTCACGCCGCTGTCGAAGCCGTAATGGGCGCCGACGGTAAAGGCGGCACTCTCGGCAATAGTTTCGGCGTCGCTCCGGGGTATCCGGAAGACTCCCTCGGAAAAGTAATGGGCCTCCTCATGCAGCAGGCTCTTGAGCTGCTGGGCATTTGGTTCATCGGACTTAATCCAGATTGACTTGCCACCAAACTGCCCCTTGATACCAGGGTCCTGCTGAGGCCTCGGCTCGAAGCTTACCTCAACCCCATGGGCTTTTGCCAACGCCAACGCTTTTGCAAACAGCTCCTCGTTGGCCTCTCCAGTGAGCACCGGCACATCAAACTGGGGCAGCGGCTTGCCTTCGGTCTGGTTGATATCGAACACATGAACTACTTTGAAATAGACCGGCGTAGGAGTGAGTTCGTCCTCCTCCTCTTCATTCTCTTTCTTCCCCTTCGGCGGCATGACCGGCGCCAGTATGGCGATGCCGGACTCCCCCTTGTTCACCCACCGGCCAAGGTTTTTCCAGGTCTGAAAGCCGGCTACCCGGGTGGCCGCCGGCTTCTGCAGCATGATCAGAATCTGGTTCCCAAGCGAGTAATTATGGAACTTTGACATCGTGGTGAGGAAGAGGCGGAACCGAGAGCTGTCCTGGATGCTTTCAACCCCGTCCTTCAGCTGGCGCATAACAGTGTCAATTTTCCGCTCGCCCTCCTCGGGTACCACCGCCGGCACCAGCACATCGGCGCCAGGCGGTAGCGGCTCGTTAATAAAAGGAATCAGCGGCCGGTACTTCTCCGGTACCGGCTCACCCGGATTGGTGGACGGGATATGCTCAGGGTGTCCGTTGCCGTTGCCCGGGGGTGGCTCTTTTACAATCTCGACTGAGGCCGGTTTCTCCCCACGCTCCCTGACCCGCTTGTCCTCTTTATCAAACTCCTCCCAGCTGATGACCGCTCCCTTGGTGAAAGATGTGGCACCGGGGTCATTTATCCTAACCCAGTATTTACGGGTCTGCGCAGCAATCTTTTCAGGCCCTTCCTTCTGACCTATAACAGCCTGCGAATCTTGGAAGACATCCTCCAGCACTCTCTGGTTCAGGCCCTCGATATCATATACAACGACCTCAACCGTCTTCACGTCCATGCCCTTACCCTTCGGGAACTGTAAAGAGGAAAGCCACGATACTTTGTTATCCCAGACGCTGGAGTACATTAACTCCCTATCCGGAACAATATTCCTCACCACGGCCTTCGACTGTTTCAACGCCGTTTCAAGCACCGTCTTAGGCGTGGTAACAGCGCCTTTTACGCGAACGCTCAAAATCTGATCAGGGAAAAAGCCCCGCCAGGTTATAACATCACCGCTGATATCCGAGAAGGGCAGCACTTTACTCCCTTCGCCGAACACCTGAGGAAGCTGGCTTTGCTTTTTATGACCGAGGCAATGGCCTTCGGGATCCCACAGCTCGCAGGCGCCAACCTTCGCCATGACGTCAAAGACTTCGACTTTTTCATCCTTGGAGCTGTGTTTCTTTTGCAGGTCTTTCGCTCTTTCCAGAGCATTAGCCAGCTTGGTTTCAGTTGTAAGAAGGCCACAGTAGGAACAGGTTACCTGAAATCTATCGTGAACGGTCGTATATGGCGCATTATCACCGCCGGAACGCTCTGCGCTGAGTTGCTGGCCACGATCATGGAATTCCCGTTTGTGGTGGTCCTCTTCCTCGGCGACGTGCTCATAAAGCTCTGAGGTTATCTTGTCGCCGGCCTCGGAAGCATATTTACCCCGGTCGTGGTACCGGTCTGATGCTTCCTGCTCCTCTCCAACGCTCTTGCCGAGATCATGCCGGATGCGAGATTCCTGAACATCGTTAGCCGCCAGATAGTGGTCTTTTTTTACCTGGCGGCCATTACTTTTTTTGATTTGATGACAGCGGGTTGCCACCGCCCACCCTTAAACTGCCTCATCCGCTGCAGTTGGCCAACTGCCTCATTATAAGCCTTGATATAGGGGTTATCGTCGGAGAAGACTACAAACTTGGATTCGACTGGTATCCCCTCCGCCTGACAGGCTTTTGTCCAGAGAGAGCGGGCCTTTTCTTCTAACTCACTTGAACCGCTATTGGTTGCGGGTAGGTAAGGAACTTTCCCGCCTCGCTCAACGTAAGCCGTAGCAGGCTTTTGCGCCAGAACAGCCAGAACAATCGTCAATCCGCCGGCAACCAGGATAATGGGCATCAAGGCCTTGGTAATGGTATCCAGCCTGAATATGCCGAAGGTTATCAACCCGAGGATTAGAACCGGAACAATCAAAGGTAAAATGGCTGCCCAGACAGGGGACCCCTTCTTTAGAACGAACTCCGTGGTAGGAATCCCACCGACTATTCTCGCTGTCGGCCGGGACAGGTGGCAGCCCATATCCAGCAGGTTAAGGTGCATCGCCGCAAGGTCTTCCTCGGTCGGAAGCGTCTCAGTGCAGAATGTAATCCTGGCCTTATCACCAAACTCTATACTGCTCTCCATGAGCGTTAGAGCACGCACCAACTCACTCTGCGAATGGCCGACAATCTCAAACGGTGCTGGTGACTGGCCGTAGCCCCTTGGGGGGAGAAGCTCGTCGACAGAATACATGGCCAGCAATTCGCAAGCTTCATCTTCAGTAAGGCCATAATGCGACATGAGGCGCTCGACGTCATTTCTAGGAGTTCCAAGCATCGGCTGCTGGCCGCCGGTCGGTGACACTAACCGGCGGTAGCCTCTTAGGGGAAGAAGCTCGTCGACAGAATACCGGGTCAACAATCCACGGGCTTCTGCTTCAGTAAGGCCATAATGAGACATGAGGCGCTCGACGTCGTTTCTAGGAGTTCCAAACATTGTCTGCCTCCCTTCGGTTTGTCTTGCCTTGGAAGCAGCATTAGCTATCAGGCTTATCAGCACACTGATTGTTACACCAAAGAAAAACTGCTCCGGCTGGACATAACCCTCTTCCGTTAGTTCCATTTGCTTGTATTATCTAACCATTGGGCAGTTTTTGTCAAGACGCCTCTATGATTCCTCGCTTTCCTCGGGCTTTTTCTTTTCATCTGCCTTGTGGTGGCAGAAAGGGCATTCGTCTATAGACTCGGCTTTATCCCGGGGCACAGGCCATTGCTTGTGACAGTTATCACACGTTGCCAGGACCATGTCCCCCTCAGGCTTGAATTCAGCGCTCTTTACGTGATCAAGGAGATGCTGCCGGAGCTTGGCCAAATAGGTGGCACCTTTTTCCCCCAGGTTCTGGATGGCTTCTATCAGGTCCGGGCGGGCTTCGGCGATAAACTCCACCAGACGCACCAGGGGTATTCTCTCGACGTGCTCGATATTTTCCCCCACAAAGCTGAAGTCGAGTTTATTAATGGGCGGGAACTTTATATTTTGCACCATATCAGGGATGTCCGCTGCGCTCATGGAGCTAAGATACTGCCTCAACCCCTCAACTATAGGGCCGTGCATTGTTTCAAGAAAAAACTCGAAGGCGAACCAGTTACCGAATTTACTAAGGCCTTTTTTGATAGACATGTGCTATTCCCCCTCCCCCATATGGGACAGTGCCTTCTGTGCATTTCCCAGCAGGTCCTTGAAGCCCTTGGCGATTTCAAGCTTTACCTGATGGCTCTCATCTTCCCTCTTCTGCTTCTCTTTGTGCTCCTCTAATTTAATAAAGGTAGACAGGTCGAGAACCATCGGGTTACCATCCTTGTCGTTAACCTGGATAGGGCTCATCTGGCCCTGAGGGGGAGCTGCTTGAATAACAATCGGCTGGCCGGCCGCGATCTGTGACACTACGCCGGTTGCCTTATCAATAAGATACTGCGTGGCTGGCTGGGCGGCGGTAGCAGCCTGGGGCGGCTTGATAATAATTGGCTGGCCGGGTTGAAACTCATGTGTCTGGCCTTCGGGGTCGACATAGATAGTCGGCTGCGCTTTTCCAGCTCCCTGGGACTGGCTTATGACCATAGGGCGGCTGGGGTCAACTTCCTCGACCTGCATTCCTTCCTCACCTTGGCGCAACAGGTAAGACTTTCCCTGTACTTTATCCCCCATTATCTCTTTGAACGCTGCAAACATTTTCGCCATTTCTTCAGCCATAGAGCCGGTGGTCGCCTGGTGCCCGCCTCTAGCCCCGGCCCCTGTTCTCATTCTGGCCAGCTCATAAGCCTCGCTTTTATCCAGATCCCCCAGGCCCTCTCCGACATAAGTAGGGAGATTGTCCTCGCTGATTATATAGTCTCTCTTGCCGTCGCCTTCTTTCTTCGCCCCCGCGGTCTTTTCGTCAACTTTCTTTTCCTCGGCGGATAAATACTCAGCCGGCAGGCCTATCGGTATAGGTTGTCTAAGGTAGCTTCGCCAGGAGTGGAACCAGCGGTTGCGCAGATCCTGCCTGATAGCCATTTCCTGCAAACCCAGCGCCACCCACTTCAGATCCCTATAGTCTCCGCCGGCCCAGATGTGAGCCGTAGTCTGTTGAATGAGTGCCTCCGGTGTAATACCGGTCTGCCTGCCAAACTTGAGAAACTGCTGGTATTCAGTGGTTCCCAGGGTTTCTTCGCTAATTGCGGCCGGCTTACCGGACCCGTCATCCCCCACGCCCGCACCTCCCCCATCACCCCCGGCCAGGGCTTCATCCCGCCCCTTGTCTGTTAGCACGTAGTGGTGGTCGCCAACATCCTCAATCAGCTCCTGTTTTTCCCACCGGTCGAGCTGAGTCTGGAAGCGGCGGTAGCTCTCGCCAACCTTTTCCTCAAGCTCCACTCGCCCCATCGCCCCGCTGGACCCGGCCAAGATGCCAAATATCTGCTCTTTGCTCGCCATAAAACCCACCTCCTTTTAACTGAATTATATGCCGCTGCCAACGTGTTGTCAATCATCGTGCCAACAGCCGGGTTGAAAAAGAAGGCTTGACAAACCAGTCGCACAGCGTCTAATATTGATTATATGAAGTGGTTAGCGCTGGCTGCCCAGGTCCTTGAAAAGATTCCCATAGAACGATTGATCGTCAAGCCACCCAGTAATAAGCAAAAGCTTGAGGAGCTACAGGAGATTCTGGGGCAGTCGGAATCTAAGCCTGCCGGGATGCCAACAAAGCCCCCTGAGGAACAACTCCATGAGGAACCTGCTGAGAAACCGCTTTTAGGTAACCTTGGGAACCAGCCCGCTCGGGTACATCTTGGAGCTAACCGGTCCGTCACTTCAACCGTCTCCACAAAGGAAACCGTCGATTACCAGAACCGCGAGATAGGCAAGGTGCTGCTCAACATGGAACGTCACTGTGTCCAGAAGTTCCGTATCGCCGGCCGGGCCTGCGACTGCGGCCAGTCAAAGCATTTGCTTGATCTGGAAGCTCTGTCTGAAGAGACTGTCTCCATGGTCGAGAATCCCGATGTCTACTACCGCATACTCGATTGGGTAAGCCGGCTGGGCCCGCTATCAACAGTCGAGAAGGTAGAGTCGGGAAGATACGACGACATTTACCCCGTTTTCGGCCTCCAGGCCAGGGACTTGCGCAAGGAGCTGCTGGGTACACTTGACCCCAAGGCCCTGTTCCCCGGACAGGAAACCGAACAGCCAGCCGAAGTCGAAGCCGAGGCTGAAGCCGAGGCTGAAGCCGAAGTCGAGGAAATATAGATGAAGCTCATTTTACTGACCGCCGATGACTGCGGTATTTGTCATGAGGCTGAGGATCAGTTTAAAAAGGATTTCTGGAGAGAGCTTGACAGTGGGGAGGCGGAAATAGTAAATTTAGACCAGAACGAGCAAGCGCAGCAGTTGTTTCTTGAAAACGACCTGCCCTTGGCGCCGGTAGTATTGCTGGTTACCGATAAACAGAAGGTTATATCTCATATCGAAACCAAGGATTTGCTCGCAGGGTTGAAAGAGGCTTCACCTGCCGCTGCAGCGGTAGTTAAAGCAGCCGTCGAGTCGAGCGGTTAAAAAAATCTTTAAGGAGGGATGACCACTATGCCAGCCAATTGGAAAAGGGTAAATCCCGGAATGGCCCCACCCGTTGGTCAGATCCAGGCAGTAGCGGCAAAGAAACACCTCACGGTGTTTACTCGCTCGCCTAGTGCTCCTGGAGCTGGAAGCCCTGAGCAGAAGCTAAAGTTCTCCAAGTGCGCTGCCCAGACCAAGGGTGTCTCAAGCCGCCTCGAGCGCAACTCCATCATGCGGTCTTGCCTGAAGTAAAAGGGCGCCGGCTTTTACTTGATCGACAAAGAGAAAGGGGGCGGAAAGGTTCCGCCCCCTTTCTTGTTTTCCTCTGCCTACTGCAATTCCGAAGCTTTAATCCTGATCTTTCCGGGCTTGGTGGGTAATCTGCTTTATGATATCCATCGGTAGCCAGTTAGTGATCCCCGTCCGGTCCCTGACTTCAATCTCGTGCTTCCGTTCCCAGCACGGCATACATAGGCCGTCCCTGGCCCGGAAGACTTCCCGGCCGCAGCTCGAGCAAATCACGCCGGCGGCTTTATCCCATTCGTCCCTAGTCTTGTTTTTCCAGTGATGCCGCCCCGCCGGTACGATATTCAGGTCCGGGTTAACAGCGTGCAGCCGGCGCCGGAGTTCCTGCCCACACATCTACGACGCCTCTTTCTCCGCCTTAGCCCCACGACGCTCTTCCAGGATAGCATTATATGCCTCGAGGGCCGCTTGAAACTTTGCCGGATCTGGCTTTGACCCGGTGTCCGGATGATATTCCCTGGCCAGGGCGCGGAAGGCGCCTTTTACCACCACGTCCATGGCGTCACTGTGCACACCGAGTATGGCATAGGGACTGTCTGCCGGCAGCTCCGGTTCGTCCGGCCCGGCAAAAAACTTGGCCGCTTTCCTGGCCACCTCTTCCCCATACAGATTAACAACGGTGCCCACGATGTTTTTCATCCGCTTCCCTGTCAGTAAATGAAGTATATCATCGGCATCCCGGAGAACCTTCTTTACCTGCCTTGTCCTTGACTTGGTAACCATCGCTTACCCCCTTCAGATTACTGCCTCTAGTTCTTCCTTTTGCAGATCAAACTCTCTCAACCCGATATCAGTCGAAAAGGCGTATTTATCATTGAACATACCATGAAGGATGTATTTACCCTTTAGACTTTTCCCGGGGCCGGCGGTTGCCTCGATAACACGGTCATTGCCGTCTTCGCCTTCGGTGACCACCCACATATGCCCGCCTATTTGTCCGTTGAGAGACCACAGGCCGAAGGCGCAGTATACTTGATCAGGAGGCAGATAGTTTCTGAGGATTGAGCAGAGAAGGATTGCCTTGTCGTCGCAGTCGCCGGCTTGCGCCTCGAGTAATTCATCGGGTGTGGTCCAGTAATCTCCGACCTCGGTTTTATATGTCGTGAAGGAATTAACAAATTCCTGGGCTGCTTTGATAAAGTCATCGGCCTGAACTAGTACCCGTGCTATATCTCTTACCGTCGGCTCATTCGGCTGAACCAGGGCTTTTACCGAATGGTACTGCCTGTCATGGCGAACGTTGGCGAACAGGTCCTGGTATATTTTGATCTGGCTGGCGCCGGCTACGATCGAAACCATCTCAACGCTCATCTAAGCATCTTCCCCTGTAGCCTCTTTAAGCGCATTATAAACCACCGCCTGGTCATTGACAAGCTTATTTGTTTATAGTACAGTCATACTGTTGAGTACAAAGCTGTTTAAGGAGGTCAATGTCGTATGGAGTTCCCAGTTACTTTCAAGAAGTGTCCCGTGTGTGGTTGTACTGATACCATCACTCAGATCGCCTGTAAAAATGAGCCTTCTATCCCCAAGGGCACCTTCGTATCCCTCATGAAGGAGGTCACCCCAATCCAGGACCCCAACAAAATTACCTTGCCGCAGGTAAAAGCTATAATGACGCATTACGATGTCTGCGCCAGATGCGGCACCAGGTATTGCACCATGGCCGATATTGTTATGGTTCCGGTAACCGTCCAGCACAAGTCGGGTACTCCCTTCAGGGGATTCGGCCCCGCGAGGTAATATCATGATCGACTTTCAGGATATGAACAGCCGGCAGCAGTCCGGCCTCTCGGAAATAAACTCTCTCCAGGACGATGAAAGAGCGGTGCTTCAGCACTACTGCAGCCTGGCCACCGAGGCACTAATGAAAACGGCCGACCAGCGGAGAGCCCCCACCGACCAGACGGTCATAAACGCCTACAGGTACGGCATTGCGCTCGGATTGCAGCTGAAGATAACCCAGGGTGAGGTCTCCGGGAGATAATACCGCTCATGCGTACCCCGGATAACCGGTAACCCTGGGCAGGAGGTTGGGACAAAATGGCAGCACGAAAGAAAATTAGTAAAAAGGCGTTGGCAAAGGCCAACAAGCCTGCCGCCAAGCTGCATCCCGCCCTTGAAAACCTCGTAGAACGGCTATCTTCCCCACGGCTGAAGGCGCCGGGTACCATAACCAGCTACCTGGTCACCGGTGCCAACTTTCTCCAGGGGCTCAGAGGTACCGGGTCGCCGACCGAGAGTGACTTCCGCCAGTACTTCATCCGGCGCCGGCGTTATGGTGTCAGCGAAAACACGCTCCGCAAAGAGTTTTTCCATGTCAAGAAGTTGGCACAAGCCAACAGCTGGCCCTGGCCATTTGAAAAAGACGATACCCCTTACCCCGAGGAAGAGCCCCAGTCCCACCCTCTTCAACCAGCTCTGATCGAGCAGATGATAAAGGCTCGGGGGAAACTTTCAACGTCCGAACGCTTTTACCTGGCGGTGGCCACCACGTTTATCGTCCGAAGGGAAGATCTGTCCCGCATCCAGAAACGTGATTTTGATGGCACAGTTTTCACCATCCACCACTCAAAGCACGGTCGCAAGGTAAAGCATTTAATTCCAGAGGCTCTCCGCCCCATATTTGCCGATTACCGGCCGAAGAAGCATGACGTCTCTGCCCTCTCGCTGATGTTCAGGCGAATCTGTAAAAAGACGGGGGTCGAACACCAGCGCGGCTGGGGCTGGCATGGCATCCGCCATACATTAACCACGGCCATTGCCGCGGCCCTGCCGAAGAACAATTTGGAACCGGCGCTTATCGCTGACTACTCAGGCTGGAGCAGAAAATCAATGGGCAGCTTTTTCGGCGGCGTGGCAATGGTCGGCGTCTATCGCCACCCGGAGATCCTTGATTCAGACCCTCACGGCCTGGACCGTGTGGTTTACTCTGTCCACCCCTTCCTTCCCCTCTGGCAAAAGAAGCGTTGACATTACCGCGGCGCCCTGTCAACTCTCCCCGGTACCCTGTGGCCATTTGAACGTTAGGCACCCGCTGGCAAATTTCATGTTTTCGCCCCATGCAGCAGGCGATTTCGTATTGCCGTAGACGCCTACCTGGTGATGCCTGCCCTTTTCCCCAGCTGGACCGGGCCCGGCCAACGGCACAATGTTCGGCACAAAGTTCGGGACAAAGTCCGATTTTCGCCCCAGACCTGCTTATTCAAGATAATTAATGATAACGATGGCCGGAAACTGCCAGCAATCCCTGCCAGCAAAAACTTGACGGCTTTATAGTGCCTATGGTATACTGAATTTAGCTTCAGTATCCACAGTACTAGAGTACTATGGAGTGTAGTTAGCACCTTAACAATTGAATAGTACCAAGCCTAATCCTGAACGCTTGCTAGACTGAAAGTGAGGTGATGGCGATGGCAGTTACTATGACCCAGTTGAAGTCAAAGCAAGCAAGCGGTGAGCTTACCGAGGCCGAGTTTAACGCCGTTCTAGATACAAAACGGAAGTCTAAAGCAGTCCGGCAAGAACTAGGCGACTTGTTGACAGGGCGCGAACGGATAATCAAAGGCCGACCACGCCGGAAGCCACAAACGGCAAAGCCCGAATATAAAGGCTTGACCGGAGCGTGGGCCAGCTACTATGACACCGTGAGCCGTTACGAGGGCAAGATACCAGCTCAAGACCGTGACGATTTTAGACATGATGCCATGTTGGAGCTTGAGAAGGCCGAGAGCCGTGACGGATGCCCCTTGCCCCCCTTGAGAGCCTACCGGATAGCCAGCCTGATGGTGGCTTTATACTTTCGCAACCTTAACCGCTATGCTACCCGTGTTTGCATAGTCAACGGCTATCCTGTTGAGCCTCATTGTAGAGGCTGTAAAAACCATACCGAGAGCAAACGCTGTGCATGGCTGGCAATCCGGCCAGTGGAGCGGTTAGACGGCGAGATACTAGACGCCGAAGGCTACAGCGTAAGACTTCTGGACACTGTGGCCAGCGACAAGGCCGAGGATATGCCGGACAGGTGGTACGATATTAAGAAGCTGGCCGAGGCACTACCGCCGAGGCTGGCCGAGATAGCCTACAGGAAGCTAGAAGGCCATACACTTTCCGAAGCTGACCGCAAGTATTTATACCGATTTAGAAAATCAGACCAAAAAGCCTTGTTTTAGTGTCCCAAAAAGCCCCCTATTTTCAGTATATATAGTGGAAGCTCCGTTAAAGCTAGCGAGACGCAGTTTGACGGCGTTTACTACTAGGTGAAGCTGGCGGTTTGCCCAACGGCCAGATAGCCAAAAGGGGTGAATAAACTGGAAAAATTGAATATCGTGGGCAAGCGTTCAGGTAATGGCTTTGTAGCTCATAAGGCTACACTGGTAAACGCTCTACAAAGAACATTAGCCGATAGGTTAGTGTTCTTTGACTTTAACTTAGGGCGTAAAGGCTTTACAGCTTACCTCAAGGCATTAGCAGGGTCTAACGTGGTCAAGATTGTCCCTGCTGGCGATAGTGCTAGCGTAGAGCAGGCTATCGGAAAGCGTCTTAAGGTGATATGCGGGGCAAATACCAGCTACCTTGAGGACATGGCTTGGATAGGCGATAAAACGCCGATGTCATTGGCCGAGGTAAGAGTTAGCCCGAATAACACCGTCAAGCCCAATATCGGGAATATGGAGCTAGCCGAGGCACTTAATAGAACGCTGACTTTCACCGCTACCGAGGATGCACGACCTGTTCTACAATGTGTCCTCTTCAAAGCTGGCGAGGGTAAGCTAAAACTGGTAAGTGCTGACGGCTTCCGGCTGGCAGTCCAGAATATTGACTTTGACGGCGAGGGGCAAGCCTTAATAAGCCGTGATGATTTAGCAGGTATCGCCAACGCTTTGCGTAAAGCAAGGCGTGTAAATCTGAGCTTTGAGGCCAGCGGAGAGAGCCTTGACGCAATGAAGCTAATCATAGACACTGAAGCTATACGCTATAGCTTCATGAGTGTTGAGGGGATATTCCCCGACTATGAGAAGCTAATCCCCACCGATGCCGTGACCGTCATACACTTTGACACGCTGGAAACGGCTAAAGCGGTTAGCTCTCTGAAAGTCCTTGCCGACAGCAATTCTTTCCCGATTGACATTACCACCGATGGCGAACTGATAAAACTGTCCAGCCCTGATGATAAGGGGCAGGCGGTTATACCAGCCGACATTGATGGTGAGCCGAACAAGATAAGAATTGACGGCAAGTTCTTAGCCGATGCTTTCCGAGCCTGTAACGGCATGGTAGACCTTAAGGTGAAAGACGGCGTTACGCCTGTTCTGTTCGCCGTTGATGGCTATCAGCTTGTGGTAATGCCGATGTTAGTAGGCGGTGAGCCAGAAGCCGGAGCGGAAGCGGAAGCCGGAGCGGAAGCGGAAGCCGGAGCGGAAGCGGAAGCCGGAGCGGAAGCGGAAGCCGGAGCGGAAGCGGAAGCCGGAGCGGAAGCCGAGCCGAAGGCCGAGAAGCCCAAGCCAAAACGGAAGGTAAAAGAACCCGTAACCGCATAGCAAAGCTATAACTGAACAATTGAACACAATAAACAGCCACGCAAAAAGAGGCGGGTTTTATGACTCGCCTCTTTTTGTCTTTTTCAAGGGGTTAAGTTCCCCGTTGCGGGAGCTTAACCCCTTTTTTGTGGCAGAAAGGAGATGTAATTGATTAGCTTTAACCTGGGGCGACTGGTTATGACCAGGGGAGTCAATGACCAGGTGGCCGAGAATACGGCTTTCGCCAAGTTTGTAATGAGTAGCCTTACCCGTCACCGAAGGGGAGACTGGGGCAACCTATCCGATGAGGACAAGCAGGAGAACGAGGTGAGCCTAAAACAAGGCTTCCGGCTTCTATCCGCCTATGAGGCCGAGGGCTTGCGTAAAATCTGGATTATCACTGAGGCAGACAGGTCATCTACCACTATCTTATTCCCCGACGAGTATTAACCCATTGACCTTGGCCGGCAGCTTTTCGTTGCCGGCCAGTGATGAGCGGGCTATTGCTCAAATCTACAGGGCTGATTATGCCTGAAGGGAGGTAATATCGTGCCTATAAGATGGAGCGCATTGAAGGTGAGCGAGGCCGCCGGTATGATTGAGGAATTTCTCAACCAGGCAGCCGAGCCACTGGAGCAGGTCAAGCTTGTTGCCATAGAAGCCGGAAAAATAGACAACCTGCCCCAGTATGTAGGGAGCGACTTCACCCGCATCATCGGGAAAATTGACGACTGCTTAGGCAGCTCCAGGCACTCGACGGGAGGCTGGTTCAAGAGTACCGTTGAGTCCATCCGCAAAGACATCCCCGCCGGAGCCGTCGAGAAGGACGAGGCTAAACGGCGCACAGGCGTCACGCAGTCCCTTCTCTAAACCTGCATCAAAGTGATGCATAATGATGCACTCTGCATCATCCCAGGGTGAAACTGCGCCCAATTTTAAGATAGAAAGGAGGCAAAAGCGTTGACCACACAACCTGACCTTTTTAACGAAAGGAAGGTCGAGGTAGAGAGGCCGGAACCACGAACAAAATGGCAAGTGGGGAATAGGGTAATTCAAGTCCCTCTCCGCAAGCGGCGGAGAGAGGCAATTGCCCAGCTGCTTGTTATCCTGGCAAACCTTGAAGGCAAGGATATCTATATCGGCACTTACAGCGCCGGCGGCCAGCACTTCTGGATTGACAACCTGAAACTCCAGAGGCTACAGGTAGAAGGCCTGTGTTTCGGCGGCCAGGCCGGTGAAACAATCCCGTCCGTCATTGTGCTCTGGGGAAGCCGTGGGGCCTGTGTCCGGATATTCGCCGATTACCTCACGGCAGTCCGCGTCCAGGAGTATCAGGGTTACTGGCATTATCTTCTCGACTTTCGCAACGGCTTATGGGAATATCCAATCGATAACCACAAAAGCCACTACTCATGCCTGCATATAACCAGGTTTAAGGATTAAGGCGCTGCCGGCGCCCGAGAAGGAGGGACTTTCTTTGCCAAGATATATAGTAAAGGCAGCTTATATCTACCCCGTGACTGCGGTAAACGCACAAGACGCCTTTTCCACTGTACCAGTAGTATTGAAGGCTCGGATGCCTATGGTGATTACCGAGGGCTCAATCGAAATTACTGATTCAGCGACAGGGGTGCTAGTGCTCAAAGCCCAGTTTAACCCGGAGAAAGGAGGACCAGGGATTAAGGCATGAAAAAGTCATGTGATAACTGCTACAACAATATCTACACAAATAAATCAGGGCTGGCTCCCCGTCTCGTTTGTCTTGAGGGGGACGAGCACCCCGACGACATCAGCGAAAAACTGAAAGTTAACGGCCAAGGCTGCCCATATTGGCGCCACCAGGTTAAAATCGTGGGCGATAGAAAAAGGAACAGGAGGTACTAATTGAAACAGAATATAAAATTAGAGCGGAGCATCTCTGAAATAGCGGGTGTCTTTACAGACCCTATTATTGTCATGCCCGGTGGATGGGGGGATACTCTGCCTGATTGGCTGAAAGAGGCCATCACCCTGGAGAGGCTTACCATGAACCTCAAAGCCCACCACGGCGAGACGATGACCGGCACCGATGCGGAAGCCTGTGCCTATCTCTACACGGCGTCGCTTACAGCGCCCCCTGATAGCGACTGGGCAGAGATACACCTCTACATCTCTACCCAGGTCTGCCGGCGTCATAGACAGGTCGATATTCCGCCCGATATCGCCGTGGAGTCTCTCAGCGATTACCGCATGGAAATGCTGCGGCGTCTTAAATCTTGGATTTACCAGAAGCGTAACACGATTAGGCAAGACCTTGACCGGGCCGACCGGCGAGAGCGTAAAGAACAAGAGAAATCACAGCGGGCGGCGGAGCAACCGGCACTGTTCCAGTTCTAGGCAAACGCCATCATAGTACAACAATACCGTGTATAGAAAGGAGGTGTTTTAGTGTCCAAAAAGCCTCCGTGGACACCGGAGGAGCTGGAGGACTTATCAGCAACCTTAGGCAGGCAGCCCAGGGCCCAGATAGCCAAGCGCCTGGACAGGACCGAGAACGCCCTGAAAATCGCCGCCTATCGGAAGCTCAACGGCCTGAATCAGCGCAGTAACATCTACACCGCCCAGGCCGTCGCCCTAGCCTTGGGGATAGCCTGCTCGAAAACCATCGTTCATTGGATGGAGAAGGGGTTTATCAAGGGGAAACGAGCGCCTTTTTCATACGGTAAAACGCCCTGCTGGAGCTTTGAGTATGAGGATATAATCGCCTGCCTGCAGGAGAGGCCCTGGCTTGTTGACCTTCGCCGGATGGAACAGAGCTATTTCCGTACCATCGTCCGGGAAGAGTATCAGAAAGACCCTTGGTACAACTGCAGGGAAGCAGCTCCTCTCCTCGGCCTGGTCGACATTAACGCCGTGCACCGGTACATATACCGCGGCTGGCTGCCGGCGTTAAGACGGCCGCTTGTTGGCCGCATCGGGCAAGGCAGCTGGGGTTGGGTAATTTTGCAGAGCTCCATTGACGCTATGCTGAAGAACGACCCCAGGCCGGGCTGGCGCCGGTATGCGCTTCTGAAATCAAGACGGGCATCCCGCCTAAAACAGGGGCTGCCAGTGGCGGTCCTGAAAGAGTGGATACTCGTTTGCCCTCGCTGCCGGCATAGAGTGAGGATTATAGCTGATCCTAATCTCCGGAGTCCACAGATAAAAGAACGCTTTATCCAGGAATACTGTAAAGAACAATGTAGCCACGGCAAAAAAGTGCTGCTTGAAAGGAGGTGACTTTGTGGCAAATAACCTTAGACTGGGCGAGGCCTTGAGACAGGCACGGCAGACTAAGGCGATGACCCTTCGCTCCCTGGCCCAGGTAACCAGTGTATCCCCCTCATTCCTGGGCCGGGTGGAGAGGGGGGAGCGTTCGCCTTCGGGCCATGTGCTGAGGAAGATCGCCGGCCCCCTTGGTTTCGATGAAACCACCCTGCTTACCCTGGCCGGCATCATGTCCCCCAACCAGGTCAAGCCAGAAACCGGGTACCTTGACCCTTATGTAGCCGGAGTACTGTCCCAAGAGCCGGTTGAAGTACAGCGTATTGCGGTCAGCATCCTGGCCATCATCAAGACAATCGCAGAAAGGAGGTAAAACCCATGTCAATATACAGGGGCTATCGTTACCAAGAGGCCGGAAAGCTCGTGGTAACAAAAGACGGGGAGTCTCTTTCTCCAGCGCCGTCACAAAAGGTCTGGAACCATTCTCCGGACGGCTTCCAGTGGGGATATGGCGGCAGCGGGCCGGCGCAGCTCGCCCTGGCTCTCCTACTTGACGTGACCGGCGACCCGGACTTATCGGTTAGCCTGCACCAGAAGTTCAAACGTCACTTTGTTGCTGCCTGGGGGGAGAAGTGGCAAATCCTGAGCGACGACATTGAGACTTGGATAGAGGAGAATAAGTAACAGTATTCAAATACTGTGAGAAAGGAGGGGATATTATTGGAAAGAAACTGGACCACAACCGGCAAAGAATACACGGAGGGCAAGCATGATGAAATGAGTGCCATCTTTAACCGGATGCAATGGCGTGAGATACCTTGCTCAATGGGGATGATGCCAGGAGAGGCCATAAAAGCAGCTATCCGGCAACTTCATATCCCCAAGGTTAGCCATGTAGCTTGCTCCAACGAACTAGCACCCTATGGGCTGGAGGGAATAACCGGACACTATAAGAATGGCGAGGCCAGAGTCTATCTAATAGACACCGGTACTGCGATTATTCCTCTGGCCACCGACTTCTACCCCGAGACGGAGTAAACACCCGACCAATACTGTTAGAAAGGAGGTGATATTGTGCCCGAGCTGAGACTTTTCAACGGTAAGGCGTATTCTCTCTTTGACTGGTGCTCCACTAAGCAGGAAGCAGTGAAAGAAGCGTCGGAGTTAAGAAACGGCCACCCAAAATACCTTGTGCGCATTATTCCTGCCGGCACCGGTTTTAAGATATGGCGCAGGTAAATAGCAGACCAGGTAGCTTTATTTTAAAACAGTAGACCAATACTGTAGAAAGGAGGGACTCATGCTAATTAAAAAGCGGTACTGGTTCTCCGGGTACTTTGGTACTATAGGCATTATAACCGGTGAAGACGATAGGACTGGCCAGAAGAAAGCCTACATCGGGACCGCGCCGGGCTATGACGAAGACGCTGACACTAAGTTAATAGCCACGAAAGGCTCGCCGGTAGTCCCGGCGATAATGGCCGAGATTGTGGAAGATCTGAAACCTTAACAGTATCCCGATACCGTGAGAAGGGAGGTGACATTTTGTCAAGAATAGTAAGCCAGTGCAATACCGCTGACTTCAAAATGGTTGAGCAGCTGGCCCTCTCCGAAAACCGAGATACGGCCGTTTCTCTCCCCAAGAAGCAGAAGCTGGCCCTGGTGGCCGTCTTTGCCTTTATCAAGGCCGGTTTCACCTTCCCCCAGATTCATACCATAAAGGAAATACTGTTCTGGGACGATGGCCGGTGGGAGTATCGCTTCCATAATGTGCCGGCGGCCAGGGAGGTAATAACCAAGTTGCACGACCCGACAACTAAAGCTGCTATTGACGCTGCGCTAAAGGACTTCTGGACAACCAGCAAGGGGGAGAGTTTTAGCAACAATGATTAAAAAACTTCTCATAAAGCCTGGGCAGGTCGTCGTCATGGAACTGGGGCCACCACGTCTACAGCTAATCACCGAACTTAAAGCAGCTGGCCTTCTCTACATCAGACCAACTCAATTCCCAAACTGGATCTGGCTGAGGGCAGTAAGTATCAGGCCGCGGTGGCCATGGATAAGGTGCCTGGCTATCTTTGTTAATTTAGATAAGTAGAAAGGAGGTGTTATTGTGTCAAAAGACCCTAGATTGGTTCAGGTAAGCCCTGAAATCTTCGACAAGGCGAGCGATAGTTATTCCGGGGATACGATTGCCGAGAGCAAGTCTATACGCAAGCCCTTTAAGTTTGAAGGGGTCTTCTACGTCTCAACCGGTGGGCATTCAGGAGGGAATATCGGCCCTGCCCAGGAGGCTTACCAGATAGTCCCCAGGGATCAGTTTCAAGGACTGGCAAAGTGGTACGGCCAAAAACTGAGAGACATGGCCGCCGATCACCTGGTAGACTGGGGCGAACAGAGACGTAATCAGCCCGAAGGTTTTTATCATGGCATGTTGATAAAGCGTGGGGAAACGGAGTGGGTATTAGTAGGGCCACCGGTTGTCTTCCAACCCAGGGAAGGCGAGGCTCGAGTAAAGCAACTTGCACTAAATATTTAGTGATATACTTTAGGAAAGGAGGTAACGGAAGTGACCGAAAAACAAATCATCAATATTTTAGAGATGATACAGGGCAAAAATCTCAAACCCCCAGAATCAGAGGCTATGAAACTATCCATTGGCTTCCTGAAACAGTATTCTAACCTCTTCAAGGGGTATATTGAGGCCCACTCATAAACTCCGGGCAATAAGAAAAGGAGGTGCAATATGAACAAGGCTTATATTGTGTCAGCAAATGGCTCGGTGAGAATCCTTCCGGATAGGCCAACCCTAAAAGGAGCTCAGGAGATAGTCGGTGGTTGGATAGAGGTGTTAAAAGGGAAGAGCGGGGGCAAGACGGTGACCATCATCGTCGACGAGGAGGCGAAGCAAAAAGGTAAACAGCCCAATACCAGGGCAACGGAGATGTTCCGGAAGAAACACCCTGGGAGTAACGACCATGTGGTCGGCGATGTCATAATTCTCGAGGGCTGGCTTACAACCAAGCCATGACCGAGTACAGTACTAGACTACTGTTGAAAAGAGAGGGCCCGGGGATATCCTCCCCAGGCCCCCTTTTTATGCCTTAATTCCACCGGGCGTTATTGAAAAGTC
>Ga0315536_1000433_pt1 | contig 20970 bp, 18 predicted proteins | sample SalMarSW160230MG_FD_203093 | JGI IMG/M metagenome (GOLD analysis project Ga0315536, IMG submission 203093) | Salt marsh sediment microbial communities from the Plum Island Ecosystem LTER, Massachusetts, United States - Salt Marsh Sediment SW1602-30 ...
GAGCGGAACCTCGTATACTGCTTCTCGAACATCAGGTCCACCGTGCCCGTGGGGCCGTTCCTCTGCTTGCCGATTATCAGCTCGGCCTTTCCTTCCTTTTCCGGATCGCCCTGGTCGTAGAACTCGGGGCGGTAGAGAAAGAGGACCAGATCGGCGTCCTGCTCGATCGCTCCCGACTCCCTGAGGTCGGAGAGCATCGGCCTCTTGTCCCCTCCGCGCGCCTCGACGGCCCTGGAGAGCTGGGACAGGGCGACCACCGGGACTTTGAGCTCCTTGGCAAGCGCCTTCATCGATCTCGAGATCGACGAGATCTCCTGCTGCCTGTTCTCGACCCTGTCGCTGGTGCGCGCGAGCTGCAGGTAGTCGACCACTATCATCGATATGTTCCTCTCGACCTTCAGGCGCCTCGCCCTCGCCCTGATATCGAGAGTCGTTATCGCGGGCGTGTCGTCTATGAAGATCGGCGCCTCGGACAGAAGCCCGGCCGCGTTGGTGAGCCTCTCGATATCCTTCGCCGATGTAAATCCCCTGCGGACCTTCTGCGCGTCAACCTGCGCCTCCGAGCAGAGCAGCCTCTGCACGAGGAGCTCCTTCGACATCTCGAGGCTGAAGATCGCGACCGGCTTCTTCTCGTCCAGGCCGACGTGCTGGGCTATGTTCAGCGCGAAGCTCGTCTTTCCCATCGAGGGCCTCCCGGCGATGATCACCATGTCGCCAGGATGGAATCCCGCAGTGAACTTGTCGAGATCGATAAACCCGGTCGAGAGGCCGGTGACGCTCTCGCGCGTCTCGTGCACGCGCTGTATCTCCTCGAATCTCTCCTTGAGGATCTCCTTAATGTGAAGAAATCCCTGGCTGACCCTCGATTCAGAGACGCGGAAGATCTTCTGCTCGGCCTCGTCGAGGATCGAGCCGGCGTCGGTCTCAGCCCTGTAACATTCTCTCGCGATGTCGGACGACGCGCCGATCAGCTGCCTGAGGATATATTTGTCGAGGATGTTCTTCGCGTAGTGCTCGATGTTCGCCGCGCTCGGCACGCTGTCGACGAGCTCTGTGAGATAGGCTATCCCTCCGGCAGATTCAAGGTCGCCGGACTTGCGCATCTCCTCTGAGAGCGTCATCACGTCGATCGGTTCGTGTCTCGAGAAGAGGGCTATCATGGCCCTGTAGATCCTCGCGTGCGCGGGGAGATAGAAGGCCTCGGGCAGGACGACCTCGATGGCGCGCGTAGCCGCCTCCGGCTCGAGGAGTATCCCGCCGAGGACCGCCTTTTCCGCTGCGGTGGCCTGCGGCGGCATCTTCTCGATAAGATCGGTGTCCAAGTTGAATTTCATATCCCGGGCCATACTGTAACCCTCCGCTTCGCGTATCGTAACCTATTTCCCGGTATCCGCGCCCGTGAAATCGTCATAGAGCGCCCTGAGCTTCTGCAGGTCCTCCCACGCGCCTTTCTTCCAGGCGGGATTCCTCAGCAGAGCCGCCGGGTGGTACGTGACGATGACCCGTATCCCGTTGTAATGATGTTCGCCCGTCCTGAGCACTCTGAGGGGCGCATCCTTTCCCAGTAGATTCTGGCCGGCCACCCTTCCGAGGGCGCATATAATCACCGGGTCTATAAGCTCTATCTGTCGGGCGAGATAATCCCCGCAGGCGGCGACCTCGTCTTCCCTAGGGTCCCTGTTGCCAGGAGGCCTGCACTTGAGGATGTTCGCTATGTAGACGTTGCTCCGAGAGAAGCCGATCGCCTCGATCATCCTGTCGAGGAGTTTGCCGGCCCGGCCGACAAACGGCAGGCCCTGCAGGTCCTCGTCCCGCCCGGGCGCCTCGCCGATGAAGACTATCCGCGCCGAGGGATCGCCGTCCCCGAAGACAGTCCTGTTCCTGGTCTCGTGAAGAACGCACCTCGTGCACTCCGAGACCATCCTCTCGAGCTCGGAGAGTCCGGCATCGTGGACGTCAGTCCCCTTTACCGGCGAGGTCCTTACGACCGTCTCGTCTCTCGCGGGAGCCGGAGCCTGCTCGGCCGGCGGCTCTGCCGGGATCGTGAACACGACGCCTCCCGACAGCGAGCCGCGCCGCCTGAGATAGCTGATCGCGTCTTTCATCCGGCCGCTTTCTTCACTCGACTGTCTCCTGCCAGTATGTCAAGTATCACCGAGGCCGCCTCCCGTTTCGTCACGAGGCCGGTCCCGGCGATCTTTCTTGTCCCCTTGAATACCGTGACGCTGTTGGTATCTGAGCCGAAGCCGGTCCCGTCGCCGATCATGTTGAGGACGAGGTAGTCGCATCCCTTCGATCTGGCTTTTCTTCTCGCCGAGGCCTCTCCGTCTCCGCTCTCGAGGGCGAACCCCACGACGACCTGGCCGTCCTTTTTCCTGCCGGCTAGCCCGGCGAGGATGTCCTCGGTCGGCTCGAGGCCGAGCGACATCGCCCCCTTCTCCCTCCTGATCTTTTCGCCCGATCTCTTCGCCGGTGTGTAATCGGCTACCGCGGCAGCCATGATCAGGACATCGCACCGGGGAAACTCCTTGGTGACGGCCCTCTTCATATCCGCCGCGCTCACGGTCCTCGTGACCGATTCGACCGCCGGTGGCGCTATATCCACGGGACCGTGGATCAGCGTCACGCGCGCTCCGAGCTCGGCGGCCCGTCGAGCGAGCGCGAATCCCATCCTCCCGCTCGAGCGGTTGGAGATGTACCTGGCCGGGTCTATCTCCTCTTCGGTGCGCCCGGCGGTTACCAGCACCCGGACTCCAGCGAGCGGTCCCGGGGCGAAGGACGCCCCGAGGCGAGAGACGATCTCTTCGGGCTCGGCCATCCGGCCGGCGCCTCTGGTGCCGCAGGCGAGGTCCCCCTCGCCCGGTTCGATGACGCGCCTGCCGTCTTCTGTCAGTATTCCTATATTGCGCGCGACCGCGGGATTGTCCCACATCCCGTCGTTCATCGCCGGGGCGAGCCACACGGGGCACCGGGACGCGCATACGACCGTAGAGGGAAGGTCATCGGCGATTCCGCCGGCGACTTTCGCGATGAAATCTGCCGTCGCCGGCGCTATGACGACGGCGTCGGCCCAAGTGGCGAGGTCGACGTGCTCGACAGGGGCCTCGGAGCGCGAGACCCACATATCCATGGGAACTGGATTCCCCGAGAGGACCTCGAATGTAAGCGGAGTCACGAACCTGGCGGCCGCCTCCGTCATCAGCACCCTGACGGCCGCGCCAGAGCGCACGAGCATCCGTACGAGAAAAGCGGACTTGTAAGCGGAGATTCCTCCGGTGACTACGAGAAGGATCTTTCTGCCTTCGAGGCCACCTTCCCCCTTACTCCTGCTCCTCCTGCCCATACGTGTATTTCACTTTCCCGTCGATCGTGCGTCTGACCGCGATGGTGGTGGGTTTTTCCTCGAACTCTTCCCCGGAGAGCCTGATGAGCGTGTTTATCCTGCGGGCTTCCTTGGCTATCACCCTTATCGCTTCGTATCTGTTGTCGATTCTTTCCAGGATCTTTTCCATTGATTCGGTCTCCATTCATCAACCTCTCATTTTTATGCGGAACATCCCCTTACCGGCCTTCCGCGGCGGAGACACAGCGCCCGGTGCGCCGCCGGCGCCCTTGCGGATGCCTCTCCGGCCGTATTTTATCGGAATATATATTATTAATACAAATCGCGGTAATTATCAATAGTTAATCGCCTGAAGGAGAGGAAGGCCTGCCGGTGGCGCCGCTGCGCGACTGGGCTTCGATTATCCCGAGGACCTCTCCGACGCATCTCTCCAGGTCATCGTTGACGACCCTGAAATCATATTCTCCGGCCGATTCAAGCTCCCTGCGCGCGTTCTCGAGCCTTCTGAGGATGACCGCCTCCTCGTCGGTGCCCCTTCCCCTGAGCCTTTCCTCGAGGACCGCGTCCGAGGGCGGAAGGATGAATATCAGGACCGCCTCGGGGCGCGCTGCCTTGACGCTTCTGCCTCCCTGGACATCTATCTCGAGAAGCACGCTCTTTCCGAGCGCCAGCTGCCGGTCGACCTGGTCCGCCTCGGTCCCGTAGAGATTGCCATAGACCTCGGCCCACTCTAGAAGGCCGCCCCCGTCGCGCTTCGCGGCGAATTCAGCCGGTGACACGAAGAAGTAGTCCTCTCCGTCGACATCGCCGGCCCTCGGCAGCCTGGTCGTCAGCGAGACCGACCTGACCAGCCCGGGCGTCCTGTCGAGGACCTTCCGGGCAACCGTGGACTTGCCGACCCCTGAAGGCCCCGATATCACTATTATGATAGGATCTCCAGCTGACATGCCTTCCCGTCACTCGAGGTTCTGGACCTGCTCCCTGATCTTCTCGACCTGCTCCTTTATCGCCAGGCAGTCCCGGATGATAACCGGGTCGGCCGACTTGTTCCCCATCGTCGTCGCTTCCCGGTGGATCTCCTGGAGCAGGAAGGTGAGCTTCTTCGAGATCTCGCCCCCCTTGTCGAGCACCGCCCCGAACTCGACGAGGTGGCTTCCCAGCCTGACAAGTTCCTCGGAAAAATCGGTCCTGTCCGCCAGCGCCGCAGCCTCGATCGCCCAGCGGTCGTCACGCACCTCGGCCTTTCCCAGGAGGTTCTCGAGCTTCCTGCGCGCCCTCGCCAGCGTCTCCTCGAGAGCCTTCGGGGCTTTCTTCTCGATCCTCGCCGCGACCTTCGAGATGTCCCTGAGCCTTTTGGCCATGTCTGCCCTCAGCGTCTCCCCCTCCCTGTCTCTCATGGCCGCCAGCCTGTCGACCGCCTCGCCCAGAGCCCTCTTCAGTGCGGCTTTGAGCCTGGCGGGAGGGATCGTGTCGATCTCCGGCCTGAACATGTCGGGCAGCAGGAGGAGAGTGCCTATCTCCAGGTCGCCGGGGATCCCTTCCTTCTTCGCGAACGAGGTCAGGTCCCTGTAGGTCTTCCTGAGAAGATCCCTGTTCACCGCAGACGCCGAAGAATCGACGCCCTTGTCGAAGATGACGTTCACGTAGACATGGCCGCGCCTGACCTTGCGCCTGACCGCCTTCTCGATATCCCTCTCGTATCCGTTCAGCGGTTTCGGGACCCTGATCGAGAAGTCGATGAACCTGTGGTTCACGGTCCTTATCTCGACGTCGATCTTCCCGCCGCCGACCGGCGCGGCGCCCCTTCCGTACCCGGTCATGCTCGTCACCATCTGATCATCTCCTTTGCTGAAAACAGCCGCCCGGACTTGATATTACAGCCATCGGCCTCCCTTGTCCACAGATTCGAGACGGGCGGTACGGTTTGACTTAAGCGCCTCCGACACTTATGATTCCGCCGTGAACGCAATGACGGCATACGCACTGAGCCTCGAGCTCGCCCCGCTGCTTGCGGACAAGGCGGTCGAATCGGCATGCGGATTCGCCGGCGGGATGACTGTCGCCTTCTCGGGCGTCGGGCGCCGCTTCCTCCACCTGGTCAGCGTCGGGAGGGAAACGGAGATCATCCTCTCGGAGGACCGTCTCCTGCCCGAGAGTGTCTGCAGGCCTTCTTTCGGCGACCTGTCCGGAAAGGTGGTCGCCTCCGTCGAGCCTCTCGGCCTCGAACGCGTGATCCTGATCCGGTTCGAGAAAAAGGGGACCTGGGGCGAGAAGGGCTCGCTCACCTTGAGGATAGACCTTTCCTCGGTCTTCCGCGCCGCGGCTCTTTTCAGGGAGGGGGCCGGCCGCGCTCTCGAGACCTTCGGCGCTCCCGGCACGCGGCCGCCCGGTTCGCCGCGTCAGCTGCCGCCCCCGAAGAGGTGGTCGCTTCTCGACCTGCCCGCGGGATGGGATCTCGACCCCGCCGCGTATGCGCCGCACCAGGGGCCGGCAGGGGCAGAGGAGCATACGAGGCTATGGGAAGAAAAAGAAGATCTCTCCTCTATCCTTGTCCGTAATGTCGGAGGAGTCGATCCGGTCCTCTCGAAGGCGCTCGCCGCCCGTTTCGTCTCAGATCCGGCGGGACTATCGGAAGCACTGACGGAGATCGGAGCGCGTCTGCGCACCGGCGGCTTCGAATGGAAGGTCTATGATTTTCCCGAAGCGGGCGACCGCGGGATCTGCTCCGTGTATCCGGTCGCGCTCCCGTTCGATCCCCGGCCCGGGAGCCCGGTGGGGATGTCCGCCGTCCTCGACGCGAGAACCGGGGAGAAGGTCATCCCGGTATACACCGCGTGGCTCAGGAAGGCCGCGGCGAGGCAGCGGCTGCGGGCGCTGAAGAAGACCCGCCGCCTCCTCGTCAATGTCCAGGAGGACCTCGAGTCGGCCAGGCGAGCCGACGAGATGCGATACATGGGCAACCTGCTCGTCACGTGGCGGCACAGGCTCAAGCCCGGGATGAGGGAGATCACCGTAAAAGACTTCAACGGCGAGGACGAGGTAAAGATACAGCTCGATCCCGCCCTCGATCCTGAAGGGAATATCCGGGCCCTTTTCCGCAGGGCGAAGAAGGGCGACAAGGGCCTCGAGATAATCAAGGCTCGCAGGGCGAGCATCAGGAAGGACATCGAGGAACTCGAGAGAGGCATCGCTGAGACCGCCGCCGTCGACGACCCGGCCGCGTTGGCGGCTATGATCATCCCTGCCGGCGGTCGTGGAGCGGGTCCCGGGAAGGCGGGAGACGCGGAAAAGCCGCGCTTCAAGTCATTCCGTATCGACGCCGCCCACACCATACTCGTCGGGCGCAGCGACAGGGAGAACGACGAGCTGACCCATCGCTACGCGGCCCCTTCCGACCTCTGGTTCCATGCCCAGGGAACGCCCGGATCGCACGTGGTCCTCAGAGGCGCGGGGCCTTCTACGCCGGCCAGCGTGATCGAGAAGGCAGCCGAGACGGCGGCCTGGTTCAGCAAGGCCAGGGGGTCGGGGACCGTGCCTGTGATATGCGCCGAGAAAAGATACGTCAGAAGGCCCCGCGGCGCGAAGCCGGGAACCGCGGCCTGCCTGAGGTCGAAGACGCTCTTCGTATCGCCCCGCCTGCCTGAGGCCGACGCCACACCGGGCCGGGACGACCGGGAACGGGAAGAGCACTAATAGCGGAGTGACCGCCACACGTCCCGTCTCATATAAAAAGAGAGCCCTTTCGGGCTCCCTTTCATCTGCGCGGCCACATCAGCCACGTCTTCCTGTTACCGCGGGTCTCATTCAAAGGGCAAGAGCCATTCCAATACGACGAAATGGGGCCGCCGGAAGTGCCACTGCAACTATTTGTGCTGATTAAAGATGGAAGCCCGGCAGAAAAAGATCCACTCTTTCTCTGCCGGGCTTCCAGAAGCCTGGTAAAATTTCTTAAAGGCGCGTTAAAATCTTTTCTCGACTACTTCTCAGCGTAGCCTGTCTCCGTGCCCAGTATCCAGCTGTTAGTGCCACCCGTTTCCAGGAAGAGGGACACGGTGGGGAACGAGCCCCACTGGACCGAGACCTCACAGAAAGGCGTCACTGTGTCCGCAACCGGTTTTGCGTAGAACCGATGGTGACAGCTGTCTACCTTCTGGAAGTACAGTTCGCACGGCACCTCCGCAAATATCCTGTAGACAACGCCGTCGAACCTGACCAGCTTGTACGTCGTCCCTGATGTCTTATCTGTGGGCAGGGCCAGGTCGTCTTGCGCCCTGGCGAAAGGTGCGGCGAGAATCATCATGGCGACCAGCGCCATCAGGATCTTACTGCTGCCCCTCATCAAAGACCTCCTCTCTACCTGACGGTAGACTTCACTGCACGCCCTGTGTCCGGTCATAGCTGACACAAAAAACGGTCATACAGTCATACGGCGGTTAATATACCATATTTCTGGTAATTTTTCTAGATGATTTTACGTAATATGCGGACAGTTTGTAAAAATAGTTTACGCCTTCTCCAGAAGCTTCCCGATCTCACCCAGAAGGGTCTCGAGCGGGTCCCCGTCGATCGTACGGATGATCTCGCCCTTCCTGAACAGGACGGCGCCCTTCTTCGAGCCGGCGATCCCGATATCGGCCTCACGGGCCTCCCCGGGCCCGTTAACCTCGCATCCCATCACGGCGACGCTTATCCCCTTCCCGCAGCCGTTTATCTCCCTCTCGATCCTTTCAGCTATGGCTCCGACGTCGAGATGGCACCTTCCGCATGTCGGGCACGATACTATCCTCGGAAAGTCGTCCCTCAGCCCGAGCGACGAGAGAAGGGCCGCCGCCACTATGACCTCGTTGACCGGATCGCCGGAGAGGGAGACGCGGATCGTATCGCCGATCCCCATCGAGAGGAGTTTCGTCAGTGCGACGGCCGACCTCGCAGCTCCGCTCAGGGGAGGCCCCGCCTCGGTGACCCCGGCGTGTATCGGGTAGTCGTTGCCCGCCGCGAAGAGCGCGTTCGCCTCTACGGTGACCGCCGCGTCGGAAGACTTGAGGCTGAAGACCATGTCCGCAAACCCCCATCGTTCGATCATCTCCATATATCCGGCAGCGCTCTCGCTCAGCGCCCGCGCCGGCTCGCCGCGCGCGAGCTCCCTGAGCCTCTTCTCCAGGCTCCCCGCGTTTACTCCCACGCGGACCGGTATCCCGGCCCCCCCCGCCGCCTCGATGACCGCCCTTACCTTATCCTCGCTTCCTATGTTGCCCGGATTGATGCGCAGCCCCGCAGCTCCCGCTTTCGCGGCTCCGATCGCGAGGAGATGATGAAAATGGATATCGGCGACGACAGGCATGCCGCTCCCGCCAATGATCGCAGGGAGCGCCACAAGGTCTCTCTCATCCCTGACCGCGACACGCACGACCTGGCAGCCCGCCCGTGAGAGGGCATCGATCTCTCTGAGGACATCGCCCGTGCTCGATGCCGGGCAGGTGCACATCGACTGGATGCTCACCGGCGCGTCGCCGCCTACCGCCACGCGGCCGTAGCGGACCTGCCTCGTCTTCCTTCTCCCCGAAGGCCCTGTCATTCCACCTCTCCCTTCAGCGCGGGGCCGGAGACCCTCTCGTCCCCCTCGCGCCTCGTGTAGCCGCTGCCGTCGAGATACTCGAGCAGCGGGACGGCATACTTGCGCGACAGCCCGAGCCCGTCCTTGAAATCCCCGACAGACATCGATCCTTTTTCGCCGATGATGCCGGCTACCTTCGATATGACTTCCGAAAGGGCCTGAGCCGATATCCACCCTTCCTGCCCCACACGCACTATCTTCCCCGCGTCCTGGAGGATACGGATACATCTGTTCATCTTCTTTGCGTCCCCCGAGGCGGCCTGAAGGATGTCGCCCTTCATCGGGAATCTCCATCCCGCCTCCGCGAAGGCGGAGCCAAGCTTCTCGACGAGAGCCTTCGTCTCGCCTGTCAGCTCGAGATCATCCGATCCGGCCCGCACCTTGCCGCCCCTGAAAAAGAGGGTGGACCGCGTCCGCCCCTTCTCGAGAAGATAGTCGAAGAGCGGGCTGCCGGCCAGACCGGCCATTGCGCGCAGCTCCTCGCGGTCTACTCCCCACACCAGCTCGTTCTCCTTCATGAAATCCTCGAGCTCAGAGAGGATCCTCTTCTCGAGACGTCCGACCGTATCGCGGTGATAGAACCTCGCGCCGTCAGTCTCCAGTTCGCCGGAAGAAACCAGCGCGCGCGCCGCGTCCGCCGCCGATTCGGGGCCTACGCCGTAGATCAAGAGCTGCCCGGTCTCCAGCCCGGCGGGGCCCGCGCCCCTGGCCAGGGCGGCGACTATGCGCCCCGCTTCTCCGGAGTCGAGCTCGGCGAGCAGGGCGAGCCTCTCTGAGCGGAAACGCTTCTCCTTCGGCGCCGCGGGATCGATGATCCGCCCTCCAGCGAGTATCCTCATCGGGGAGTACGTCCTCAGCACGAAACGGTCACCGCCCATCGCGGCGACCGGCCTTTCGAGCCTCAGCTGGACGATACCGCTCTCGCCGGGGCCCAGCTGCTCGCCGTCGAGCAGGACGGCCCGGGCCAATATCTCCGCGGCGGCGTGATGGAACCTCACCCTCTGCCTGTTCCTGAGCTTTGAGCCCCCAAGCCTGCTCATCTCTATGCGCGCGTCTATCATCGAAGTCACCGGGAGGATCCCGGGCGTAAGGAGCTGGTCGCCGGTATGAACCTCCTCGACCTTGACCCCGTGAAGGGCCAGGGCCGTGCGCATCCCCGAAACCGACTCATCTATGTCATGCTCGAAGGACTGGACCTCCCTGACCCTGATTCTGCGGCCCTGCGGCTCGAGCGCCAGCTCATCACCTGTGCGGACGCTCCCGCTCCATGTCGTCCCGGTCACTATCGTCCCGATCCCGCTCCTGGTAAAGATCCTGTCGACCGGCATCCTGAAAAATGCGCCCGGGGCTCGCCCCGAGACCTCACCCGCGGCGCGGGCGAGCGCCTTCCTGAGCTCCTCTATGCCTTCTCCGCTCACCACCGATGTCCGAACGAAGGGGCTGCCCTCGAGCGAGGTGCCCTTCAGAAGATCCACGATCTCGCTCTCGACGATGTCCACTATCTCCCTGTCGACGATATCGATCTTGGTCAGCGCTATAACGCCGCTGCGAACGCCGAGCAGCCTGAGCACCTCAAAGTGCTCCTCGGTCTGAGGCATCACGCCCTCGTCGGCAGCCACGGCGATCAGCGCGACGTCGACGCCGACCGCGCCCGAGACCATGTTCTTCACGAAACGCTCATGGCCCGGAACATCGACGACGCCCGCTTCGACATCCGTACCGAGGTCGATCGGCGCGAAACCGAGGACGATCGAGATGCCTCTCTTCTTCTCCTCGGCAAGGCGGTCGGTATCGTGCCCCGTGAGCGCCTTGACCAGCTCGGTCTTGCCATGGTCGACATGGCCGGCGGTTCCTATGATGACGTGTTTCAAGAAGAGGCTCCCCCCGCGGGACCGGTCAGCCGGAAACTCTCTGTATGTTCGCGCCGAGTGCGCGCAGCTTGTTCTCGATGTCCTCGTAACCACGCTCGATATGATAGATCCTCAGGACCTTCGTCTCACCCTCTGCGATCATACCGGCGAGCAGAAGGGCCGAGCTGGCCCTGATATCGGTAGCCATCACCGGCGCTCCCTCGAGCTTTTCCGTGCCGGAGATGATCGCGACGTGACCGTCAAGCGCGATCTTCGCGCCGAAGCGCCTCAGCTCGGGGACATGGGTGAACCTGTCGGGATAGACATGCTCTATGATCGTGCTCGTCCCTTCGGCAACGCAGAGGACCGCCATCATCTGCGCCTGCATGTCGGTGGGAAACGAAGGATAGAATCCCGTGTCTATATCGACCGGCGAGATCCTGTCCGGGCCCTTGACCCTCATCGAGTCACCGGTCGCGCTGACGGTGGCGCCGCACGCCTCGAGCTTGTCGATCATGGCGAGCATATGATCCGGTCGGCAGCCTTCAAGAGTCACGTCGCCCCCAGTGATGAGCGCCGCGGCGGCGTAAGTACCCGCCTCGATCCTGTCGGGGATAACTGCATGCCTGAACGGCTCTACCGATCCGCTTCCCTGAACGCGTATCGTGGATGTCCCTTCCCCCTCGATCTCCACGCCGGCGCATCTGAGCGCGCCTGCGAGCGCCGAGATCTCGGGCTCCCGGGCGGCATTCTCGATCACCGACTCGCCGTCGGCCAGCGAAGCGGCGATCAGTATGTTCACGGTCGCGCCGACGCTCGGAACTGCGAGTATCACCTGACCGCCCCTGAGCCTGTCGGCTGTGGCGTCTATATATCCGTGGTCTATCCTTATCTCCGCTCCCAGCGCCATCATCCCCTTGAGGTGCAGGTCGATCGGCCTCGGGCCCCAGGCGCATCCGCCGGGCATCGAGACCCTGGCCCTGCCGAACCTCGCAAGCAGCGGGCCGAGCACATATATCGAGGCGCGCATCGTGCGGACCAGGTCGTACGGCGCCTCGAACGAGGTGACATCGGTCGCGTCGATCGTCAGGACTCCGTCCTCGAGGGCCGACGGAATGCCGAGCGTCCCGAGGACCTTCATCATCGTCCTCGTGTCGCGGAGGTTCGGGACGTTGTCGAGGATGCAGCGCCCTCCGGTGAGGATCGTCGCCGCCATGAGCGGGAGCATCGCGTTCTTAGCGCCGCTTATCCTGACCGTCCCCTCGAGCCTCGACGGCCCCCTGATAATGAAACTGTCCATCACTGCTCCCGTCTTCCACCGACCATCCGCTCGAGGCCGTTATAGTCCCTTCTTATCTCCACGTCGGCAAATCCCGCCGCCTTCAGCATGGAGGAGACTGTTCCTCCCTGCCCGTGACCTATCTCGACGGCGATCGCCCCGCCCGGCCTGAGCAGCCTGATGCCCTCCCCGGCGATAACGGGGTAGAATCGCAGCCCGTCCTCGCCACCGTCAAGGGCCATGCGGCTTTCCCAAGACGATACCTCCGCCTGCAGGCCGGCGATATCGCCGGCCGGTATATACGGGGGGTTGGAGATCACGAGGTCGAAGCTCCCCTCTTCAGCGAACTCGCCGAACCCGTCCGAGACCAGGACATCGACGCGCCCCGACAGGCCGAGCTTCTCCATGTTAGAGGCCGCCAGCGCCGCCGCTTTAGGCGAGATGTCGAACGCTATCCCGGTCCAACCCGGGCCGGCCGAGGCGAGCGCGCCCGATATCGCGCCCGAACCGGTGCCGAACTCTATGAACCGGACATCTTCGCGCCCGCCCATCAGCCCGACCGCCATCTCTACGAGAAGCTCGGTCTCCGGGCGCGGGATGAAGACATCCTCCTCGATCCTCAGCATAAGGGAACGGAACGGGGCCTCGCCGAGTATGTACTGCAGCGGCATCCGGCCGGCCCTCTTCCTCAGGTCGCCGCGGTACTCGTCGAGCACCGGGGCGCAGAGCTTCTCCTCGAACCTCAGGTAGAGATCGAGCCTCGTGCAGCGCAGGGCCTTGGCGAGCAGGTGCTCGGCGCTGAGCCTCGGCGACTCGACCCCGTGCTTCTCGAGGTACCCCTCGGACATCCTGACCGCTTCGATCACTGTCGGCGTGCGATCCATCCGTTCAACCTTTCGCCGCGGATCCCTTTGCCATCTCCTGAGCGAGGAGCTCTTCGCGATGCGCCACCGCGAGCTCCTCGACGACCTCGCCCAGATCCCCGTCGAGTATACCGTGGAGATTGTGCACGGTCAGCCCGATCCTGTGGTCGGTGACCCTCCCCTGGGGGAAGTTGTACGTCCTTATCTTGGCGCTGCGGTCGCCCGAGCCGACCATGCTCCGCCTCTGCGCGGCGATCGCGTCATCCTGCTCGCTGCGGGCCTTCTCGAGCAGGCGCGACCTGAGAACCTTGAGCGCCTTCGCCTTGTTCTTGTGCTGTGATTTCTCGTCCTGGCAGGTGACGACCAGCCCGGTCGGCAAGTGCGTGACGCGCACGGCCGAGTCCGTCGTGTTGACGCTCTGGCCTCCCGGCCCGCTTGACCTGTAAACGTCTATCTTGAGGTCGCCGGGATCTATGTCTACGTCGACCTCCTCAGCCTCGGGGAGCACCGCCACCGAGACGGCCGATGTATGTATCCTCCCGCCCGACTCGGTGACAGGGACCCGCTGTACCCTGTGCACTCCACTCTCGAACTTGAGCTTGCCATAGGCGTTCTCGCCCGTTATGAGGAAGATGATCTCCTTGTACCCGCCCTTTTCGGTCGGGCTGCTGCTGAGCACCTCGATCTTCCACTTCTGCTCCTCGGCGTACAGCCTGTACATCCTCGCAAGGTCGGCGGCGAACAGGGCCGCCTCGTCCCCACCCGTGCCGGCCCTGATCTCGAAGACCGTGTTGCGGGAGTCGTCCGGGTCGCTCGGTATCAGCAGCAGCTTTATCTCGTCCTCGAGCTCCTCCATCCGCGGCCTGATCTCCTCGAGCTCCGCGCTCGCCATCTCGACGAGCTCCCCGTCGTCCGAGGAGTCGACGACGGCTTCGTCGTCGGCGGCTTTCACGTCGAGATCCAGGTACTCGCGGATAGCCTTGACTGCGTCGGCCAGATCGCTGCGCTCTCGGGCCAGATCCCTGTATTTTCTCTGGTCACGGATATTCTCCGGGCGGCCCAGCTCCTCGGAGAGCTGGTCATACCGGGCCAGTACCTTCCTGTACCTGTCGCTGTTGCTCATCGCGGTCCTCCGGCGGAATGGCGGCCCCGCGCGGGGAAGATCCCCGGGACTGCCGCCGATCCCGCGAAAAACACTAATCCATAAACTGTCGGGATTCCAGTAAATTGTCCGCCAGGCTGGCTTTCAGGGCGGCTATGGCCACTTCGATCTGGTCGCGGGATGGCTCCCGGGTGGTCATCTTCTGCATCATCATCCCCGGCCAGTAGACGAACCCGAAATACCTGCGGAAGCCCGGGCGCGAGGAAGCCTTGAGGACCTCGTACGACAGGCCGCCGATCAGCGGGATCAACGCGAGCCTGAAGGCCCTCTCCCCGAGACTGTCGGGCCTGCCGGTGAAGATGAAGACGATGACGCTGACGAGGACCACTATCATAAGAAAGGAGGTGCTGCATCTCGGATGAAGCCGCGGGTGGTCCATCGCGTTGTCGGCCGTTACTTCGGCTCCATCCTCGTACGTGAAGATAGCCTTGTGCTCCGCGCCGTGGTACTCGAATATCCTCTTCATCTCCTTCCACCTCGTTATGCCCCAGATGTAGAGGAATATGATCGTAAGCCGGAAGATCCCGTCGACGAGGTTGAAGAGCACGCCACTCTCGATACCGAGTCGTCCGGTCAGCAGAAGGGGGACGTAGAAGAAGAGCGCCATGCCGAGCAAGACCGCCCCGACCATCGCAAGGACCATCTGCCACGTGACGCCACCGCCCTTTTTCTCCTCTTCTTCATCCTCTCTGATAGACTCGTCCCCCGAAAAGGCGAGCGCCTTGATGGCGACGACGAACGTCTCCACAAGGGCCACTGCCCCGCGGATCACGGGAAAGCCGAAGAACCTGTTTTTCCTGGTGAGGCTGACGAAAGGCTCGGTCTTTACGACGATCCTGCCGTTGCGCGTCCTCACGGCCGTCGCCATGCCTGAGGGTGAACGCATCATGACGCCCTCGATGACGGCCTGGCCACCGACCTGAAGGCGTTTTTCTCCGTCGCAGCCGGGCATTCTTCCCTCTGTCCCGATCGAAGGCCTGTGAGGGTGGAGCTACTTCTTGTCCCGCTCGCTTGCTTTCTTCCTGTAATCGCCGTACTTGCGCTGGAATCTCTCGACACGCCCCGCCGTATCGATCAGCTTCTGTTTTCCGGTGAAAAACGGGTGGCACTGCGAGCAGATCTCGACGTGTATCTCGTCCTGTGTGGAACGTGTCTCTATCACGTTGCCGCATAGACAGGTGATCGTCGTCTTCTTGTACTCGGGGTGGATATCCTTCTTCATTTCATCTTCTCCGGTATTATCCCTGTTTCACTTCCACTTATCCGGCGGATGCCGGGGACCAGACAATCTAATAACGCGCCACGACGAATTCAAATATATTTTCACGCCTCCGCCGTCAGGCGTTCATCGACTGGAGGAACTTGTTGTTCGATTTAGTCCTCGACATCTTCTCGAGCAGGAACTCCATCGCCTCGACACACGACTTGTCGCTGAGGAACTTGCGTAGTATGTAGACCTTGCTCAGCACCTTCTCGTCGAGCAACAGTTCTTCCTTCCTCGTGCCCGAGCGGAAGATGTCGATCGCCGGCCAGACCCTCTTGTCGGCGAGCCTGCGGTCGAGGACTATCTCGAGGTTGCCGGTTCCCTTGAACTCCTCGAAGATGACCTCGTCCATCCGGCTTCCCGTCTCGATCAGCGCCGTGGCGATGATCGTCAGGCTCCCCTGCTCCTCGGTGTTACGGGCCGCTCCGAAGAAGCGCTTCGGCCTCTGCAGCGCGTTCGAGTCAACTCCTCCGGAGAGGATCTTGCCCGAATGGGGGACGACCGCGTTGTGCGCCCTGGCGAGCCTCGTGATCGAGTCGAGCAGGATCACGACGTCCTTCCCGTGCTCGACCAGGCGCTTCGCCTTCTGGATGACCATGTCGGCGACGTGCACGTGCCTGTCCGCCGGTTCGTCGAACGTCGAGCTGATTACCTCGCCGTGGACCGAGCGCTGCATGTCGGTGACCTCTTCGGGACGCTCGTCTATGAGCAGGACTATCAGGACTATCTCGGGGTGATTTGCCGTGATCGAGTTAGCGATCTTCTGCAGCAGGATCGTCTTTCCAGTCCTCGGGGGGGCCACGATCAGGGCCCTCTGCCCCTTGCCGATCGGGGTGAGAAGGTTCATCAACCTCGTCGACAGGTCGACCGGATCGTGCTCGAGATCTATCATCTCGAGCGGGTAAAGCGGGGTGAGGTTGTCAAAGAGCGTCTTCTTCTTCGCTTCCTCCGGGTGTTCCCCGTTGACCGCCTCGACCTTCAGAAGGGCGAAATACCTCTCCGAATCCTTGGGCGAGCGGACCTGCCCCGAGACCGTATCCCCCGTGCGAAGCGAGAACTTCTTGATCTGGGACGGTGACACGTAGATGTCGTCCGGGCCAGGCAGATAATTGTAATCGGGAGACCTCAGGAACCCGTACCCTTCGGGCAGCACCTGCAGGACCCCCTCGTTATAAATGAAGCCGTTCTGCTTGGCCTGCTCCTCGAGGATCCTGAATATAAGCTCCTGCTTCCTCAGGCTGCTCGCCTCGCTGATCTTCAGCTCGTCAGCCATCGTCATCAGCTCGTCGATCTTCCTTTTTTTGAGCTCTGCTATTTCCATAAATAAAAACCTCTTTACTGTTACCCCTCACCACCGCCGGGCGGTACCCCGCGGTTTCACTGGTCTTTCCTTTCCTGCTGAAAATCGGGATCTATCTCAATCATCGATAAAAACAACGCTGATCAAGTTCTCCGTTTATTTCGGTGGATCCATGGCGTTCGAACATGATATGTGGCAATCATCGAAAGGGCTTATACGAGGACCCGTTGCCGGGAACGACCTCCGTCTTTCAGGGAGAACTGGGGACATCGAAGAAACAAACCCTTACGATAATCATAATATCTGAGAATCCTCCCCATGTCAAGATAAATGGGCTTCGAACGGAAAGAACGCCGGCGGGCGGAAGCGAAGCCGGGGCGCGCCGGCGGCGCGCCCCCGCGACAGTTCTCTCAGCCACCCATCAGCTCCTGGTATTTCCTGGCCGCTTCCTCGGCCTTGATCTTCATGCCCTTCTTGTTGAAGGCGAGGCTCAGGATCTGCCAGCCCCTCGGGTCGTCCGAAAACTTCTCGGTATAGGCCTGCCCCTGCATGATCGCCTCGTCCCAGAACTCGCCAGAGTAGTAGGCGAGAAGAAGGCTGTAGTTCGCGGCCTTGTTATCGGGATCTACCGCCAGCGCGTTCTGGAAGGAATCCGCGGAAAGAAGGTACTGATCAAGCCTCAGATAACAAACGCCCATGTTGTAGTAGAGGTCGAAGCTCTCCGTCTCGGTAGCGCGGCGCCCGTCGGCGGCCAGCTGGAAGAACTTCACGGCGTCTTCCCACTGGTCGTTCATCAGGAAATCGTTGCCTACCTCCTCGACTATCTCGGCGTTGACAGGGTCGTCCCTCATCAGCTTCTCGAATATCCCGTAGGCCCTGTCCTTCTCGCCCTTGATTATCAGGACCTTCCCGGCGAGCTCGAGCACCTTGCCGTAGTCCTGGTCGTCTTCTTTTACCAGCGTCATAAGCGTGTCTGCGACCATGAACGACTTGTCCCAGTATGTCGAATCATCGGCAGCCAGGGAGTTGTAGGCCTTCGCCAGGTTGAGCCATCCCTTGATCTGCCTCGGGTCGGCGTCGACGGCCTCGCGGAACTCGACGGCGGCTCCCTCTATGTTGTCGCCCTGGAACTCGGCTATACCGGCATTGAAGTGGCGCGCCCAGTTCGATTTTATATTGTCCTCCACGAGTTTCTGCTTCTTCGGGTCAAGCTCCGCTGCCTTTGTGAAGCTCTGGTACGCGAGCGCCATCTCCTCAGTATAGGAGTAGGAAATGCCCAGCTGGAAGTAAGCCTCGGCGTCATTAGGATTTTTCGCCAGGCCGAGCTTGGCCTGCGCTATGGCATCCTCGTAGTTGCCAGTCTGGTTATGAAGCATCGCGCTCGTGGTCTCGACGCTCTTGCACGCGTAGACGGTAGCGAGAGCGGCGACGAGGAGCACGATTATGATATGCTTCCTGTTCATGGGCGGACAAACCTCCTTCGAAACCTCGTTTCCTGACCTTCGTTCTCTCCCTGTCACGATACGGACCATCCGCTGGGGGCCGTCTCTTCGTTTCTGCTCTGGACCCGGGGATCCTCCCGACATCGACAAGTCTGGACGGGAATTGGAAGTATCGTGGTATCTTCTTTTTACAATGGAAAATTAGCAACCGGCCGCCCCGGTGTCAAGCGGAAAGCCCCCGCTTCTCAGAAGATATCGAGGGGATCGACGTCCCACTGCAGGGCGGCCCCCCGCATCCCTGAAAGGGCCTCCCGGCATGCCCCGACGAGTGCCTTTTTCCCGTCCGGGCCGATATCGGCGCGCACCAGGACCTGGACCCTGTACATCCCCCTGAGCCTCTCTATCATAGCCGGGACGGGCCCGAGGATGCCGGACTCTTCCACCGTCCCCGACGCCGCGGCCGCCCCCGCGACAGATTCGCCCCCCTTCATCGCCGTATCACGGGTCCTGGCCGACACGGTCAGCAGTATGAGCCGCCCGGCCGGGGGGTAGGCGAACTGCTCCCGCGAGGCGAGCTCTCTGCCCGCGAACCCCGGGTAATCGTGCCTGACGATATAATCGAATATGAAGTGCTCCGGAGTATATGTCTGTATGTAGACCTTTCCCCCCTCGCTTCCCCTGCCCGTCCTGCCCGCCGCCTGGGAGAGGAGTTGGAAGGTCCTCTCTGCGGCGCGGAAGTCGGGGAAGTTCAGGCCGGCGTCCGCCGAGAGCACCCCGACCACGGTCACGTTCGGGTAATGGTGCCCCTTGGCGACCATCTGCGTGCCGAGAAGTATGTCGGCTCCGCCCGAGGCGAACTTCTCTAGGATATCGGAGTGCCCACTCTTGCCGGCGGTCGTATCGAGGTCCATCCTGAGTATCCTCACCCCGGGGAGCAGGTTCGCCAGGTCCGACTCGATCTTCTGCGTCCCCCCTCCGAGGCGCACGAACCCGTACGAGCCGCACTCGGGGCACTTCTCCGGCGTGCCCCCGCTGTAGCCGCAGTAATGGCAGACGAGCCTTCTGCCGCTGCTGTGCCATGTGAGCGATATCGAGCAGTTCGGGCACCTGCCGATCCATCCGCACTTCGGGCACTGGAGATAATTGGCGAATCCCCTCCGGTTTATCAGCACGATCGCCTGGCGCCCCGCCGAGACGCACACATCGAGGGCATCGAGGAGCTTCTCCGAGATCCCGCCCCGCTTCTTCCTCATGTCTATGACTTCGACGGGCGGGAGCCTGCCCGCGCCGGGACGGTTCGGGAGGACGAATCTCTCTATCTGGCCCTTCTGAGACCTGTACCATGATTCGAGCGAGGGAGTAGCCGAGCCGGTCACCATCACGGCGCTCTCCGAGCGAGCCCTGAACTCGGCGACCTCGACTGCGCCGTAATGGGGTTTCTCCTGCTGCTTGAAAGAGGAGTCCTGCTCCTCGTCGATGACGATCATGCGAAGGTCCCTTAGCGGGACGAATACCGCCGAGCGCGCCCCGATGACCACATCGACCCTGCCGGCCGCCGCGTCCCTCCATATCGAGGCCCTCTGCGGCCCGGTGAGCCTGCTGTGGATGACCGCCACCCGCTCGCCGAACCTCCTGCGGAACCTCGCTGTCGTCTGCGGGACCAGCGATATCTCGGGGATCAGCACTATCGCCCTGCCCCCGGCCGCGAGGACCTCCTCGATGCACCTCAGGTATACCTCGGTCTTGCCGCTCCCCGTGACGCCGTAGACGAGATAGCGCGCGAACTCACCCCTGCCGATCGAGGCCCTTACGGCCTCGAACGCCTCCTGCTGCCCCGCGGTCAAAGCGGGACGGTGCTCGTCCTCGGGAAACATCGAGTCGCCCGCCGCCGAGGCCGCTATCCTTCCACGGCCCTTGAGCGCCGCGGGGAGGACCGCCCTGAGCACCTCGCCCATCGAGTGCGCGTAATATCCGGACATCCATGCGGCGAGATCGAGGAGACTGGCAGTTATGAGCGGCTGGTCGTCGACGAGCGCGGATATGTTCCTGATCTTCATCCCGCCGGGGGGATCCGAGTGTGTCGAGATCACGTAGCCGGTCATCCGCCTCCTGCCGAACGGCACCATCACGCGGCAACCGGGTGCGATCGCCTCGCGGATCTCTTCGGGGATCATATAGGTAAAAGTCCCGTCCACGGGAACGGGAAGTGCGATCTCGGCATAGCCGTGTATTTCGCGGCGCGGCGTCATCTCGTTGCGGATTATATGACGGGCGGCCGCGCCGGGCAACCGTTATGCTATTTCGTGCCCACGAGCAGCTGGTGGATCCTGTCTATCAGCTTGTTGGGACTGAACGGCTTGATGATGTAGTCTGTAGCGCCTACCTCGTAGCCGAGTCTCTTGTCGATGTCCCTGCCCTTGGCGGTGAGCAGGACTACCGGGATCGACTTGGTCAACGGATTGGCCTTCAGTATCCTGCAGGCTTCGTACCCGTCGATCTTCGGCATCATGACATCGAGTATTATAAGGTCGGGCTGCTCGCGGCGCGCCTTGTCTATAGCCTCTTCGCCGTTAGCGGCGGTCACTACCTCGTACCCTTCCGCTCCTATGCTGAACTCCAGTATCTGCGTTATGTTGACCTCATCGTCTACGACGAGGATCTTGCCCTTTGCCATCAGGCGTCCTCCTTGACTGCAAACGCTATCTCTTCATTTACTTCTGTCTCTGCTGTCTTTTCGTTTTCCATCTTCTTCATCTCGAGCTCCTTCTCGACCGCGTCGAGCACGAGCTCACACCTGTCTTCGCGGGCGCCCAGGTCGTGGAGCGACTTGACAAACGCCCCGACCACCTTCGG
>Ga0315536_1000434_pt1 | contig 20963 bp, 34 predicted proteins | sample SalMarSW160230MG_FD_203093 | JGI IMG/M metagenome (GOLD analysis project Ga0315536, IMG submission 203093) | Salt marsh sediment microbial communities from the Plum Island Ecosystem LTER, Massachusetts, United States - Salt Marsh Sediment SW1602-30 ...
AATGACTGACGGTCGGTCGAGCGGAACAAAACCGGGGGAGGATTTACCCACGAGCTCGCCGCAAGAGCCCCCCCCGCAAGAGCTCCTCCCGCAAGAAATCTCGGACGACTGGGATCCGAAACTCGAGCTTCTGTCTCGCGGGATCGATGCATGGATCTATTCGCATTTCACGGGATTCTTCTATCCCCTGACACGGGCATGGGCGCATTTTCAGGCGCGTACACCGTTGACAACACGAAGAATATTCGATTCGCTTGAATGTTTTGCCCGAGGAGACGCCAAAAAAATGATGGATCGGTTGGAAGAATTCAAGAAATTCATCTTGGAAGAATACGAGCACGACCCAAATGGAAGGGTCACCAAGCCCTAGACTATTGCAGATATTTTCATGAGAACGTAAACTCTGATCAGTCCGATTTGTCCGGACTACCGTCGGCGCCGACACCCCAACCCCGTAGAGGCGCCGACGGACTTCAATCCCCTAGAGCTCGGGAACGATAATATCCCGCCGGAATTGTTTCCGGGCTCTTTTTTTCAAAATTTCCATTGCCGAGATACGTCAAAAGAGTCACTATATGTACAGTACGGGGTTACACAAGCTTTCAAATCAAACCAGACCTAGGATAGCCTCGTGGAAAGGACCCATATGGCGTTTGACGGAAATGAAGAAGCAAACAATTTGCTGGAAGATGGAGATTTTGAAGCAGTTCTTGTCGTAACAGTCGATCGAAACGATCGCGTAAACTTTTTTACACGTTGGCGGGATCCGAACAGGAGCCAGGTTTCGGCAGACATTATTTCAAAGGTAGCGAAAATGTTGGGAGTTAGCATGGATGTTGCCAATAAATACCCGATTTAGGTGACCGATGACCCCGCACGAAAGAGCAATTTACAAAACGCTGTTGGTATCGGTTAGAACCGGCCTCAATGCGACGTTGACACCGGACGACTCGAAGACATTGATCAACATGCTTCGTCCAGACAATACCAAAATACGACAACGAAAGGAGAATCCCCTCGACAGGATAGCGAGGAATTTAGGTCATGCTTTGGCCGATACGATAGAAAATTTGGCGGATGATCTCGAAATCCCCACAAAAAAAAGGAGATGACATGAATTGGTCTATCGAAATCAGATTTGAGTGCCCGCATTGCGGGTATCACCACACCGCGAGCGACGCTGTTGGAGACGTCACAGGAGATATGATCCTGAAATGCTCGAACTGCTCGGGAATGATCGCCATTATTTGGGCGATGGTTGCCGAAGCAACCGTCTATCAAATTTCGTCCGATTACAAAGGATCATCGGCGTCCAGCGCTCATATTTTGAACGACGATTACACCGATGATGTCGACGATATTGATGCTATTGGGGAGGAGCTACCATCATGAGCGAGAACATTCCCCATAGTGTTGCCCGTGTGTGGGTCCTCTCGCAAATTGCCAAAATGATGAAGGACCACCTTCGGGAACTATTTGGTGGAGACGGACCCGCGACAAAATTTTCCCCACGGGATCACGATGCCTGTCTAGACATTTATCTATCTATGATTGATCAATTCGAAAAAAACAATCTCTCTTTAAAAGAACGTCTCAAATACGGGATCAAATAAAGGAGTTATTCACAGATGCCGATAAAATCAAAATGTGAGGTGTGCGGTTTTGAGACGGACGATCTCAAACCGTGGGGGATTGATCCAAATAAAAAAAACATCTGTGCCGGTTGCGGTATTCACCCCGAACAGATCGATACAACATTGAAGCATTTATTGGAGAATACGACAGGTGAAAGCCGAAACCCCTCAACCGTCGAAATAAATGTGTTCAAGAAACGGCTAATTTTGAAAATGCTAGAAAAATTGTCACAGGAAATAAAAAATTAGAAACCCCGCGGTGAAAAACGATTTGGAGGTCACTCCTCAACCAACGGGGTTTCTCTTTTTTATCACAAAAAGGAGAAGTCATGTCGGAAATTCAAAAAACGTGTCAACGAATTCGTGCCATGAGCTCGTGGCGCCACGATGATAACAAACGTCCGCCTCACTGGATGCCTCGCCAAGATGATCGGGTGTTCTATCATTCGATCGTTGGCGGTCCTATAACATCCGGACCGCACTGCGTTCGATTGGTCGATACCCTTCCGGACGGAACACCGGTTGCATGGTTGACCGAAAAAATCGGCTGTGTCGCGTGTGACGCGGTCACGCCCGCCCTCCTCGTCGAGGTGGGCGAATGAAAACGCTTGATGAAACGAGGTGGGATAGTTTTTTTGGAAGAGTGGATTCGGGAGAATTGATCTACACGTGCAACCATATGATCGATTCGTCGATTTTTTGGGGCGCGCTTGTGGGATGCGCCCACTGTAAAAATGCGGTGAAGAATAGCCGTATCGATTTTCCTCAACCCGAAGAATTGATCAAACCGACACCGAATGGAAAAACCAACAGAAACCGAATTCTGTACCGACAGCTGTATCTGGATGATCCGCCAATGGACAGGAAAGAGGCATCAAAATTTCATTGCGTGTCCTATGAAAGGATCAAGCAGCTGGACACGCGTTTTCAGCGTCAGCTGCTGAAATATCTTCACAAGCGAGAGCTCGAGCGCCAACGGCGAGAACGTTTTCAAGAGAAATTTGGTGAACACGATGGCTAACACAACGTTTTCAAAACGAGTCTTCGAAATTGGTCAGATTGTCGACGTTTTTATCCGAATACCTGGGTCGCGAAAGGAGGGAAAGGGGTTCTATCAGCGCGGAGAGATAAAGACGAGAGAAACAATCGGGCGGTACTTGGTATTCTTTCCCGATGTCGAAATCGGCGGTCGGAAAGGCACTCACGGGTGGTACCAGTGGACAGATATTTTTTACAAAGGGAAAGGGGAAAAATCGGATGAAACTGATAGCGTTGACGATAAAAATAGATCCTAAGTTATTGGACGAAATTGACGAAATTCTCAAGGACTCTGTACGATTTCGGAGCCGGGGGCACATCATCAATTGTGCGGTTGACGATTGGCTAAATAGTCCAATCGGAAATTTCAAACCCGAGTTCAAAAGATTCAAACCCAAAGAAGAAGCAAAAAAAAATGAAACAGAATCATAAACCTTGGTGGCGTTGGCTATTGATGCCCCTCTCGCCGATCGCGATACCGATCGGATTTGTGATCGGTATTGTCAAAGGTCTTTGTGCGATCCGAAACGGCGGGGGGGACCCGGGGGAACTCGGGCGCGGGGAGGACCCGGGGGAGCTCGAGCGCGGGGAGGACTCGGGGGAGCTCGAGCGCGGGGAGGACCCGGGGGAGCTCGAGCTCGAGGGGGACCCGGGGGAGCGGACGAAATGAAAGATCTGTACGAAAAAATGGAGCTATTGAGCGGCGCCGATGAGAATGGTCGATATTGGGAGATCCGACCACGAACGTTCATCGAAGTTTTGCGAGAAACCGATATGGTGGAGCTCGCAGATTGGATAGCTCGTGAACTGGGTTGGATAAGAAGAGATCGCGACGTTGACGGCGGTCATCTCGGGGAGCTCGAGCGCGGGGGGGACCCGGGGGAGCTCGGGCGCGGGGGGGACCCGGGGGAGCTGCAGCTCGGGGGGGACCCGGGGGAGCTGCAGCTCGAGGGGGAGCCGGGGGAGCTGCAGCTCGGGGAGGACCCGGGGGAGCTCGAGCGCGAGGGGGAGCCGGGGGAGCTCGAGCGCGAGGGGGAGCCGGGGGAGCTGCAGCGCGAGGGGGACCCGGGGGAGCTCGGGCGCGAGGAGGACCCGGGGGAGCTCGGGCGCGGGGGGGACCCGGGGGAGCTCGGGCGCGGGGGGGACCCGGGGGAGCTCGAGCGAACCGTCGCTCCGAAGAAAGCTCGAGCGCGACGTCGACGCCGCAGAGGAAAGCGTGAGCGCGGCGTCTCACTCGAGACGATTATAATGGCGACGGCACTGAAAGGAATCATCAGAAAACTAATATCCATGGGGATATTAAAATAGTGCCGATATTATCCAAAAAGTAGTGCCGATAAATAAACATTATCGGCAGTAGGGAGGTTTCAAAAATGGAGTGTGAAGGAATACAACCTTGTCCGTATTGTGGTGAAAGAGAAATGCATATTATGAAAACCGATCATGCGTTCGGAGAGAAGGTAGGGGACAACTATCACGTAACCTGTTGTGGTTGTGCTGCCTTTGGTCCGTTGCACAAGAAATTGCAAATCGCAATCAAACTGTGGAACGTCGTTTCCGATGCTTGGTATGACAACCTCAGTGAAAATCCAGCTGTAAGCCAGGACATGTTTTTAGACGACGCCGATAACCTTTGAACATTATCGTCATAAGGAGAAATTATGAAAAAACAAATTTGGGAATGCAAAATTGGAGAAGTTGATTGGGAAAAGCTTCCTAAGGGAGCTGACTTGCCTATGAGAGTGGCAGTACAAGACGCCTATCATGAATTGACCGGTGAGTGGCCAGATTTCCTTTTTAGCGGATGGGGCGCCGAGCTGGACGACGGCGAGAAGAGTTTTTTGGCAGAAACCGATCCTGAAAAACAAAAAGAGCTTCACAAAAGACATCTCCGATAATTTTTTTTGAACATTATCGGTAATAAGGCGTTTTCAAATATGACAAAAGTTTACACAATCAAAGAAGCGATCAAGGAACTTGATGCTATCCGAATGTACGCAAGCATGATTGGCAAGAAACTTCTCAAGAGAGAAGATGAAAAACTGGCTGGGTTGGTTTCTGAATTGGCAAGCGTTATGGGGTGGCTCACTAGACATGTAGATGAGTTTGAATCGGAGATTATATCAGAAATTTTGTTCGATACAGATGACGGCCCCGTGAGAAGGTCAGAACTTTTTGAAGTAGAGGAACCACCCGAGCTTCAGGAAGTAGAAAAGCTCCACGCGGAGTGGGACGGCAAATCGCCACATCCATATGGTTGCGACGGGAAAGATGATGATGACGCCGATAACTCATAAGCATTATCGGCAGTAGGAGGACCATGAAAGTAAGAAAAAAAAACGGTTCTGATATTCGATACTCTATTTGCAAGTGCGCCAACTGCGGAATTGTTCGTCAATGCACTCCCGACTTCGATTTCTACAAAACAGAGCTGTTTCCAGGAAAGTTACTTTGTGAAAATTGCTTCAAAGAAATAGTTCTCAACAATGAAACGCCGATAACCTTTGAACATTATCGGCAGGGAGAATCCACATGACAACGAAAAGTCGATCATTAATTCTTGGAGAAAGAGACGCAATAGTTGCATTTTTAAGAAAAAAATCTTCCGAATATTTGAGGATGGCATGCCTCGAATTATCTGATTCAGTTCAAAACCGCCTTGAGGCAGATCGTTGGGATGCTTGTTCGAAAGCAATGGAAGAAGCTTCTCATCAAATATCTGATGAGATGCACTGGAAATAAATCCGATAACCTGTGAACATTATCGGTAGTAAGGAGATTTCAAAGATGAAAACCGAAATTTCAAAACCATGCCCATTTTGCGGATGTGATCTTGATTACGACGGTCCGAGATTTAGAAGCAAAAAAAACTGTGATGGAGTGAATCAGTTTTACGTAATTTGTGAAGACTGTGACGCATCCGGACCGTGGGCAGAAACGAAAAAAGATGCGCTCAAAGCTTGGAACGATAGGCATAAGGACCGATAACCTTTGAACATTATCGGAAATAAGGAGGATCGTGAAAAAATGAACAATATCCCAACTATCGGAAGAGGAGAACGAACCCCTCGATCTCCAACTAACCCAGAAATCAAAGCGAGTCAGTGGAGCGCTCTTTCGCAAATGTGGCAGGCATACGGGGAGCTCATTTCTAAAAGTGATCATCCCGATCGGAAGGCCCTATCAGAGGAGGCATTCGGGAATTCGGCCAAATACATGTCCCAGTTAATCAATTTTGCTGAGGAACGTCTATTTGAGGAAGAACAAAAAAAATGAAATTAACATATTTAGAATGGTTGAAAGAAAGCGAAAAACGATATCCCGACGGAAACATAGCCTTCACTTGTCCGGTTTGTAAACACAGGCAAACAATTTCAGATTATAAAGCCGTTAACGCGCCGGAAGGCACCATAGGATTTTCTTGCATCGGAAGATTCATTGATGGCTGCCGAAACGCCTTCGGAGGCCCAGGAGCCGGAACCGAACGTCCAGGACCATGTGACTATGCGGGAGGAGGGTTATTTCCTCTTAATCCAATTACCGTTATTTGCAAAAATTCCGATGGGTCTGAAGAAGAAATTCGAATCTTCGACTTTGCAGACGATCCGTTAAAGGGTTCCCCGCGGGATTAGGCCGCGAGGAACATTTGGTCTCTAACGTGTCCTTACCTGAGATTGATTTATTTTTAAATGAAAGCCTTTTCGAAGTCAAATATCTCATTTCACCAACAATTATCGGCAATACGATACTATAATATCAACGGTAATGGAAATTGACATATCAAGGAGTTACCGTGTCTGATCTTATCGAACCTTTTGCCGGAATTCTTCTAGGATTTTTGACTTTTCTTCTTGCTGAACTTAGGCGGCGCCGGCGCGCCAAGGGACCGAATACAGATCCACCACCACCAGAAAGCAAATACTGTAAACACTGCTTTTTCTATCGAGAATTTGTTCGACTAATGAGGGATATGAAATAACAAAAAAAGCCCCAGGAGATCAATTGCGACCTCACTGGGACCGGAGTAAAAAAAATGTCTCACATTTGGCTCTTTGCCGCAATCTGCATAATGGGTTTAATTTCTATAATATGTTGTACATGTTGTATATATACACTTTTATCGTTTTCTAAATACCATCATTTTATTATATTTATGAATAATAAGTTATCTAGAAAGGATGTGAACCATGAGAAATGCTCTGATTATCTTTATAGTACTCAACACAGCTTGCGCAGAAGATCCGAAAATGTTCACAGCCGGTTTTGACGGCGGCGAGCTCGAGGGCATCGACACCGGCACCGGCGAGCTCGAGCTTCTCGACACCGGCACCGCCGAGCTCGAGGGCATCGACACCGGCACCGGCGAGCTCGAGCTGCTCGACACCGGCACCGGCGAGCTCGAGCTGCTCGACACCGGCACCGCCGAGCTCGAGCTGCTCGACACCGGCACCGCCGAGCTCGAGCTGCTCGACACCGATACCGGCGAGCTCGAGCTGCTCGACACCGATACCGGGCCACCATGGGTATGCGATTTCAACGGTGAAGGGTGTGAGAATTGGCAAAAATGCGCGACGGAAACAATTTCGATTTGCCCACTTTCACAGGACCCAATTCCTATATCTGCAATCAATTATGGTATTGAATGGTTGATTTGTAGACCGGACAACCGATGTCCCACCGATTTGCCACATCGGGATTGTCGAGAGGTCATTGTGATAGGAACGAGGTGTTTGCCATGACCGATGATATCGTCCTGAGAGATTTGGTGAAACGCGCAAATTTTTTTGCCGGCAGATCGATAGCGCCGGCGACAAAACGAGCGTATGAATCTGATTGGGCACATTTCAACAAATTTTGTCTTGAATGGAATTTTGAAAGCCTGCCCGCTACACCGGAAACTGTCGCGATGTATCTGACCAATATGGCGGATCGAAAAATCGCGGTGTCGACGATCGTTCGACGCTGCACGTCAATCACCGCAATACACAGAGCGTCGGGATCGATCAGTCCATGCAAGGACGATCGTGTAAATCGTGTTCTGTCCGGAATTAGACGAGAATGCGGGGCGCCACAACAGAAGGCCAAGCCGATACATTGGGAAACTCTCTCCGCCATGTTGAGTCAATGCGACTCGCTCATTTTTGGCATTCGAGATGCCTCCCTGCTGAGTCTCGGGTGGTGTTCTGCCCTGAGACGATCGGAGCTTGTCGCGCTGAATTTTGGCGATATCGAGTTTACTGCCGAGGGTCTCATTCTCACTGTTCGGCGTTCCAAGACCGATAAAATCGGTCAAGGCCAATCGGTCGGTATTCCGCGGTCAAACGGTCCTGTGTGTCCTGTAGCCGCGCTCCAGCGATGGCTCGAACGGCGGGGAGACACGCCTGAACCAAACGATCCGTTATTCGTAAAGATCGGTGTGAGTGGTCGCGGGAAATGGTGGTGGCCACTGGGAGGCCGATTGAGCCCAAGAATGGTATCCGAAGTTGTAAAAAATTACATCCGAATGATCGGACTCGATCCCAATCTCTATTCTGCTCACTCTCTTCGACGCGGTCTCGCGACAGACGCAGGCGCGCGGGGAGTTCCTGAACGAGTAATTTCACGCCATACCCGACACCGATCGATTGAGACGCTGAGGGGGTACATCGAATCCGGAACCATTTGGTCGGAAAACCCGCTACCCGCAATTTACTCGAGCTCGAGCTCGAGCTCGGGCAGCAATTAAAACCTCAAAGTCATCGCGCGACATATCCACCGAAACGTCAGCTTCCGACGGCGAGAGAACCGTCGTGGAATCCGCAATTTCAACAGGCGATTGTTTCCCGGGAAGACTAAAACGCGCTTCAAGGGCCTTTCGGGCCTTTCTGATGTCCTCGGCGCTAACTGGGTCACTATTGCCAAGCTCATTCGTCTTTGGAGACGACGGGGGAGCGAAAATCGGCGGCGATTTCGATTTTCTACCCAAAAGCGCCGGTATGATTTCACGAGCGGCAGTGTTCTCCCGGACGGCGATCGGCATTTCCGCGAAACGCTTTTCCCAGTAGGACCAATCAACACCGGACGGGTTCACGAGCTCGACGCCCGCGGCGATCGCCTCGAGCTCACATTTGGCGCGGGCCCGAGCAGCTCGCCGATCCTGTCGATGCAACTGGACCATGGCGCCGAGCACGATATTGACCGACGTCCAGACCGCGGATCGTTTCTGTCGTTTCGATTTGTTGATCGACCGCGCGCCCGCGCGGGGCTCTTTGTTCATACTTGGTATAATATTGGGAGTTACTTGAGATTCGGTCCTTGTCCGATCGGGGGGGTGACAACTTGTCGTATGTGGTTCTTTGTCGCACATTGTTTCACGTGAAACTACATTGTGCGATGATGTAGGCAAGGGCTGAATGTTTTGCGTTTTCCGTCCGGTCCAATATGCAAACGCGTCCAGATCAAAGTGGATCAGGGCGCCTTTTGTGCGACCTCGAGATCGAAAATTCGCGCAACGAATAAATCCGCGCGCCTCGAGCTCGGGATGAGCGCGTTGGAGCGTCCTGATTGATCCCGCCTCGCCGTGTGATGATCGATAAACGGCATCTGCAATTGCCCCCATCGGCGCCGACACCCCTTCAAATCCCATTTTCACAAGCGCCACGTAAACGGCCAGCGTGCGACGCGCTCTAGGGGATAGTGATCCGGTTCCCGCTATTCCGGATCGTGCAAAATCAATATTTCTGATTCTGGAAGCATTCGCAAGACGCATCTTTACCTCGACGTGCGATCCCTATGACGGGCGCACGAATCCTGTTCGATTTTACGTTAGAATTGTAAAAGACGCACGAATCCCGGTCGATTCCCGGTCAATTTTTCAAACGAAAATCGATAAACCAATTTTATCGAAAAAACGGCAATTCAAAAAACTTGACACTCTAAGGGGATTACACTACCGTGGTGAGTGAAATCCTAAAGAGTGGTTGCCGTTTTTTCATCGTAGGCACCACTTTACCTTTTTCCGACCATTAACGCAAAAAGATATCGACCTAAAAATCACTAATAATCCCGAGATCGCCCCGCAATCTTCCAAAAAATCAGTAAAAACTACCGAGGTTTTGCCGAGGTATAGCCGGGATCGCGCCGGGAGGGGACCGATGGATCAAAGCACTTTTATGGATCTTGCGTGCGATATTGATTCCTACTACAATATCGAACATGAACGACTATCAGCCAAAAAACGGTGATCTCGAAGAAATCGATCTTCCGGACGAGCCTCTAACTGAGTCCGAGCTGAAAGCGGAACACACAATCGAGCGTCTCGATTCGTTTTTCGCCGGTCTCTCGCCGGGAGTCTCACTGCTCGTCGAGCGACTAAGGCCCAGCTGGTGTTCTGGCGTGCTCGAAGAATTTACCGTCGACGATCCGATCGGACTCGACTATTTTATCGAGCAATGGGGCGGCGAGCTGCTCCTGGTCAAAGTCAGGGGGAAAGGCGGAAAACTGCGGGGAAGTTACAAAATCCCATTGCATTCGTTTCCCCCCCTGCTTTATGGCGATCAAATAAAACAACCCAACCGGGGAGATCGATTTCGGGAAGATTCTCCCGCCACCGTCCCCACCCCCTCGCCTTCTATCGTTCAGACTGGTTTCCCCACTGAAAAAATAATCGCCGCGGCATCGGGATTGGCGCCCGTTTTGATGCAATGGATGAAGACACAGGAGGATCGCAGAAGAGCAGAGGAAGATCGTCGACGCGAAGATATGCAAATGATGTTGGCCATGATGAAATCAAATCAAGGTGGTGGGTTATCCGATATCACCAAAGTCGGCGCAGTCATGGCCCAGCTTAATGAGATGTTCAGACAGAATGCACCTGCCGGGGGCGGATCCGAAATGGATTTCCTCCCCCATGCTCTCGATGTCCTCAAGACGGTTATGGGGTCACAACAGCCTACCAAGGAGCTTTCGAAGGCGCGAATCACACCGCCCGCGCCTTCTCTTTCATCCGGTCCGCCATCCAGGCAAAAAGCAACGGTGACACCGTTACCAGTCCGCGACAATGGGGATGTCTCCTCACAGATAGCGAAAATGGAGCCCGCGCGGGCAGTCGAGAGCGTTCTTGATGCGCTCGGTAAAATGGATCCTGACAAACGTGATGCCGTCATCGGAACATTCCTCATGAAGTATCAAGAGGACATGTCTTCTGATGACGGCGCCATCGAGGATGAAGACGATCAAAATCCACCAAGGGGTTACATGAATCGGTAGTTTATGGTTCCATACGCCGCGACCGTCCAACGGGTCAGAATCCCGGGCGGAAATGAAAGTCAGATGAAAGAGACGATCCGACAAATCGGATCGGCAATTAGACGTGCCAGCGTCTACCCCCCAATACGGAATTACGCGGCGGCAATCGCATCGACTGCCAGACCCAAGGACTTTGTAGGACAGCTGAAAGCCGTCTATGACGACTTTACGCGCCGATGGCGCTATGTAAGGGACCCAGTCAGTAAAGAGTTGCTCACAGCCTCCCCTGAGGCGATTTGGCGCCTTACAATGGCAGGCGATGGGGTCGGGGTCGGACGGGGATACGGCGCCGGAGATTGCGATTGTGTCACTACTGCGTTGGGGGCGGTCCTCGAGGCGATTGGATTCAGAACACGTATCGCCACAACAGCACCGGTCCAATCCCCCCCGGGAAGATTGTTTGGCCACGTTTTTATCCAAGCGCAGGTGCCACGCTTCGGATGGGTTACTGTAGATCCCGTGCTGCATCCTCGCCGTAATTTTGGCGCTATCACGCCGCACTCGCGGATCGCGTTTTGGAATTTGGACGGAGAGATGCTCGGGTATCGAGGCAATTTTGCTTGACTGGATTATCAGTATCGAGGCGACTCGAATCGAAAGGAGCACGCATGTATGGGAAAAATATCGAAGAGTGGCAAGACTACGGTCTCGCCGGTGTTGCGGAACCCGAGCACACCGATCAGGGACCAATAGAATGGTCCACATTGGGATTGAGCAATTGGGGTTGGATGCCGTCACCGCAGGGAAAAATTTCAACGGTGGGTATGTATGGGATCATCGATGGGGCAATGCTCGGTGGTCTCGCCGCCGAGGTTGACGAAAACGATGATTGGGGCGGCGGCGTCGTACGGACTCCGATGATCGAACTGGCGATCGATGATTACAATTACGTGAGCCAGAACGGTAAACCCTATGATGGCATGCTTGGGCTGGGGGACACCGGCGAGCTGTACTACTATGACGGTTTGTCAGGGTGGTTCAAAAAGTTGCGCCGAAAAATCCGAAAGAAGGTGAGGAAAGTCGCTCGGCGCATCAAGCGCGGGATCAAAAAGGTTCTCAAAAAAAGCAAGTTCGGCCGATTTCTACTCAAAGTGGGGGGGAAAATCCACAAAATCGCGATGAAGATCGTAAAGCCTCTCATAAAATTTGTGGGGAAATACGCGGCCAAGCTCGCGCCGATCGCCGCCCTGATTCCCGGATTCGGTCCCGCAATCGCAGGCGGTCTCATGGTCGCGGGAAAAGTGGCGAAGTTGATGCAAAAATATGGCGTTCGAACCAAGGGCATCGCCGGAAAGGTCCGGGGATTGGCGCTCAAAAACCCGAAAGCGCTTCCCGCGTTTCAGCGTGCGCTTCGAAACGAAGCAAAGCAGATGCAGCGACTGAAACGAACGAATCCGAGAAAATTTCATGAGCTGTCAACGCGACTGGCGAAGGGGAGGCGGTAATGCAACGCGTCCTAGAACTAGGCCCGCTGACGCATCGTCCCAACCTCCAACGCTTGAGAGTATTTCCAGGGTTCGATTATCGCTGTCCTGTTCGAAATCGACTGATGGCAAAGATGCGTCAATATCATCCCGCGTTTCCCCCTCGGTTCTTCATGGGGCTAGGAGCCGAGGGGGATCGTTACATCCCGACACCCGATCAAATCCTGGACGTTCCGACGCCCGGAGCGTGGTACCGAATCAAAAAAGGCGAAACGTGGTGGGGAGTCAGCAAAACTGCTTACGGCAAAGCGAATGTCAAAAAAGGCCTTTTGACGATGAACGCGAGCACCTGGAACGATCACATTGATCGGAAGACCAAAGATTGGGAGGCCTACAAAGTCAAAGGATTGCAGGCGACCCCAGATTATTCCGCCACTGATCCGCACGCGCCGGTGGGGAGCGGCAATGCATATCCCGTGGCGTGGATACCACCATTGACCGGAGAAGAGCCGGAACAGATGGGTTATCAGCCATCAGAACCCATCACCACACCAACGCCCGTAACAAAGCCGCCGAGCTCCACCACCTACATCCCCGGACCAAAAGGAGATCCCGGACCGCCCGGACCCCCCGGAGATCCCGGACCGCCGCCCTCGAGCTCGGCGATTCAATCCGCGGTCAACCAGTATTTTCAAACCAATCCTCCCCCGGGAGGTGTTCCCGGGCCGACCGGAGATCCCGGACCGCCACCCTCGAGCTCGGCGATTCAATCTGCGGTGAACCAGTATTTCCAAACCAATCCTCCCCCGGGAGGTGTTCCCGGGCCGCCCGGACAACCCGGGCCGCCCCCATCGAGCGGTGAAATCAAATCGGCGGTTGATCAATGGATGTCCGCAAATCCGCCGAAGGTGGTCAGCAGCGGGGGAGGAGACGACAAACAGCTTTGGACATTGCCGCTGGCGGCGATGTTTGCGTGGCTGAAATGATCGGTCAGGAAACACCGGTATCGACGCCGATCAAATACATCGACGCCGAGCGGCCGCCGACGCCGAAAGAGCTCGAGCTTTGGAAAAAGGCGCAAGCCGTCGCGAAACGCGTAAATCTCCTATCCTATATGATGAAAGCGCAATTCAAGAATATTCTACAAATCCATAATTTTGCCAAAAACAACAAAATCACATTGAACGAGCCTGGATTGCCGGATCTTGAAAAACGCATGCTGACCGCTCTCGCCGAAATCGAGTTTCTAAAAGACAAAATGTGCGAGGTCGATCAGCTCGAGCTCGGCGTGCGAGTGTCGAGCTCGGGCAATGATCTCGACATCGTCGAGCCCAAAGAGACTGGACAAATGGGCTGGATTCTACCGGCGATAATTGGGGCTGTAATCGTGATCGGAATCATAGCGCGCTGGATTCAGCTCGAAACAGAAGTGTCTGAGGTAACTCGGGACTACAATGGAATTATGAAACGCGCAGATATGGCCCTTTGCTCGGATCCGAAATCGAGCACCTGTCAAGCGTGGGAAGCCGATAAACAAAATGGTGGATACTACAAACGCGAATCGATAATCGATTCAGTTAAAAACGCCGTCTCCGCTGTCGGGGGAGTGGCAAAAAAAGGAATAGGAGCCGGTATCGCGATAGCAATACCCTTGCTGATTTGGCTTTGGGCTCCTCGAAGAAAGGGTTGATTCATGGCGCTTTTTGATACGGTCGCGGGACGTGAGATTTTGCAAGGGCTCGGTTGTTGGCTGGCGAAACGTAGGATGTCACGCCGTTTCCATCGAAGTTTTTACCGAGCGTTCGACACCTGGAAAAATACCGGTGCATTCTCCCTCGAAACGCTCGAAAACAGTCTCAACTCGGTTGATGTTGCTGAGATCGAAAATCTCAACGATCTGCTCGTTCAATTAGGTTGCAGCGATATCGGTCTGTACAACGGCGGTGTCTATCACGTCAATCCGACAACGGGATCGGACGAAACGGGAGATGGAAGCGACGCTCGACCGTTTGCGAGCCTCGCGTTTTTGAGCTCCTTCCCTAAATACATTGATCAACAAATCAGAGTTTTGATTCATGGCAGTGTGACCGCCGATGAGCTCTGTTTTGACCAAACGATCGGACCGGGAGGATCGCTGTCAATCGTAGGTGTCGGGGCGCCGGTCGTTCAAAATACATCACAGGGCGCCGGTCCGTTTGCGTTGACAGGTGCGATACCATACAACGCCCCGATCGCCGCATGGGAATTCAACGTTGCTGAAATATTTGGCGTTGATGAGCTGTACGGCAAATGGATACTGTTTTTAACCGGAGATCTCGCCGGTCAGTGTATGCCGATACACAAAAATACCGCCTCGTCGATATTTACCCGATCGGGTTGGAATGGAACACCAGTAGTAACCGATACATTTGTTGTGGTCGATATCGCATCAACTATAGTGTGTCCACGGTGGAATATCGAAATAAAGGGACCTACCTACGGAAACGATTCAAATTCCCTATCCCGTTTCAATCTGTACAATCTCAATTTAGATCTCAGAAGCGCGAGCTATCAATGGGACAATTTTCGGATCAGAAATACAGTCGAGTCTCAAATCAGTCTGGTTCGTATCATTACCGATTCCGGTCAATTTTCGGCGATCAAACTCGAAAGTAATTTGAATTTGTTTCCCGCGGCCGATGTCGGGGCCGCGATTTTGGCATCGTCCGGCGTGACCAATGTCGATAAATCTGCCGCGACTGCAACAAACGCAGGTTTGATGAGCTATCGCACTGAATATCCTCCATTTGCGATCGGGTTTTCTGAAGTGCTGATACACAATAATTCTCGGATAAATTGCGTGGATCTCCGGGGTCAAATGGGTATTTACGGTGCGTTTCAATCTCTAAATTATTGCGCTATCGGTTTTCTGCGTTTAGACGATACTGCATCGGGACGAATCGAGTTGTGTTTTTTCACGCCGATATCTGCCGGTACTGATGCGATATTAGTTCGTAAAGCGGCCACGATCGAAATAAATGAAAATTATTTCGCGTCCCCAGGATCGGATATCATCAGCACATACAGCGGAAAGCTAGTCATCGGTGAAAACACATATGCGGTAGGATATACCGGATATGGATTGCGATTCGATCGATACAGTACACAAGCAGTTACCACTGTCGCGCCCGCCGCACTGACAGGAGCCACGGGGGATATTTATTTCGGGGGTGGCGTTGGTGCTACCGCTCATCCCGCTGCCGACGCTATTGCAACCGATGCGTTGGGAAACTCGTTTGCGTATATTTCGACGCCATAGGGAGCAAAAATGTCTCGATTCTCGAAATCAACAGAGGTTCAATCATTTTTGTTCGAGAAACAGAAATGGTCAGTTACCGCGGCCAAGAAATGGTTGCGTGAACACGGGAAAAAAATACCTGTCGTGGACACAACCTCTGAATACCACCGATTTAGACAGGCCGCCCCGTTTCAGTTCGAGAAAGGGACCTTCAGAACGATATCGATTGGTGCAAAATCGAAGGGGATCAAGGCGGTAATCGCTGTTCCACGGCTGAAAAAAAATCCTGAATCGAAAAAACGGAACCCGCCGAACCAAAAAACTTCAAAACCCTGGTTACCGGCGACACTTGTTGATTTGGCCGATCCGATATCGATCGACCTTGAAGACGGAAGGCAGTTGAAATTTCCAAAAAGTGGACGGTGGGCGATGTGCTCGAACAAATCCGGTACCGAAATCTGGATTTTGAGCAGAAGCGGCGCGAAACAGGTACACGCGTCTGATGAACAGGCCGAGGATCTTTATGAGAAATTCACCGGATACGAGCACGACCAAAAAAATGCAGCGCTCATGGTTCAGGTTGCTCCCAAAAAAATGACGCGCATATCTCGAGCGATGAATATCGTCTATCGCAGCGACAAATTTTCGGCGCCTGGAAAGACATCAGACTACATCCACCCATTTAGGACGTATCCGGTGGTATCGGTAGACAATGAAACCAAACCCCTGATCGTTGCCCTCCGTGGTGGGCAGATCAAGGTTACAAAGGAGGGCATAACGGGATGATGAAAGAAATTCTGCTACTGAATCCCCGACGAAAACGTCGACGGTCGAAGAAAACGACCACGAAAAAAAGAACCGCGCGCAGAAACCCGAGACGACGAACCACTCGGCGGTCATCTGCGAAACGAGCGACAGTAAGACGAGTCGCAACGAAAGGAGCCACAACCATGGCAAAACGACGACGACGACGCGCAGCACCAAAGCGCCGAATTCGAAGGAATCCCTCACGCACCCGGCGAGCAGCAAGAGCCGTTTCGCGGCGATCTCGGAGTGCGTTCGGGGGGTTGAATTTTAAGAGCTCGCTCAGAAGCACCCCGCTCATGGTGGTGGGCATGTTCGCGTCTAAGTGGGCTGCGAAAAGGTTCGGCGATCCGGCGACCGAAACCGATCCGTCTACGTGGAACTATGCGAGCTACCTCAAAGGGGCGCTCGGCGCCGCTGGCGCGGGGTTCCTCGCTAACATGCTGAAACCGGGATCGGGACAGCGTGTGCTCGACGGCGGTCTCGCGCTCATGGTTTACAAGTTGGTGCAGAATGAGTTGGTTCCCAAATCCAATTGGGCAACCAACCAGTTCGGCGCCGTGAGGACACCGGGCACCATCGAAACGAACGATTCTGGTGAACCGTTTATCCTCGGTGAAGACATGCAGTGGTATCCTATGGAAGGCGCCGATGATTATCGCATGCTCCCCGATGCGTATGGCGACGATCTCATCGCACCCGGACCGTTGGGGTTTGGCGATACTATGACCGAACCCGGACCGCTCGGTGAAAGCAACCTTACCGACATCTATCGCCGATCATTTCTGAAACGGTAGAAAGGAACCAACACATGAAGTTCATGAATGTTAACGAATCGTGGTTTCTGTACGATACAGTGATGATCTCTCCTTTTGTGAGCTCCCTACCTCACGCTGTTCCGGGATGGTATACGTCATTCGCGGCGCTGGGCGCCGATGACGATATTACGTTTTTCAATTCGAGGAACAAATCGATCGGACTCGCATACAACAACCAGGACAGCAGAGACCAGATCCCATTTGCCCTGGTTGCCGAATCGATTTCGGTATCGTTTATCGCGCCAGCATGCTCATCGCACTTAGGCGATCTTGGCCAGAATCCGATCCGCGGTCGTCTCGACACAGTATCAGCGTTTTTCGCGCATGAGCTCCCGCAACACTCCTCGATGATCTTCCGCATCAACCAGGACGAACGGTTGAAATGCAATTGCGGAATGCTACCCCCGGGGTACGGAGAGATCGGTTTCGCAATGGGACAGGGTGATATCGGATTGACAGGCGGTGGCGGAAATTCCGTTACCGCGGGAGGGTGGGGGAGATCACACCTCAAATATCGGTGGGAGTTCGCCACGGGGATCGGAATTCCGAGACGTGCAACCATGTCCGTTCACGTTCGATTTGTCGAGTGGGCTCGTACGGTACTCCAGGCACTGTGGGGTCCGGGCAACATGGAGATGTGGAACTATGTGGACGGTACGCCGCCGAGCAACGAGTTGGCCTATCTCTACACCGCATTTCTGATCCAGGTTCTGGTACAGGGCAAACGCGAAGTGCAACAGCGTGGAGAATACCACGCGTAAACTGTCGGATTGAACTGACCGTGTGTAACCGGTCGAATCACGACAAAGGATAATAACATGCAGCAAAAACCATATATGAACGTAGCGGAGCCGTATCCGCTCTATGATAGCGTGATTATCTGCTCTCAATTGTACGGTAAAGAGCAGTCGATAAACGGGTGGTTCACGAGTTTCCGCGATTTCGCGGCGGATACTCGACACACGTTTTTCAAATCTCGAACGGCTGGAAATAGCCATTTGGCGTATTGCAATCTCGATTCTTCCGATAGCATCGATTTTGTCTATCAGGCGTTTTCACTGGGGGTGAGATTCTTCGGGCCTGTTATGCCGGATGCCGACAATATCGTGGTAGAGAGCCCCAACGCAATACGGGAGAATGAACACGTGTTTTGGATGTTCGATCTGGCGAAGCACTGCGGGATCGATTTCCGCGTTCAACAAGACGTCATCGTCGAAAACACGTGCATCGCCTGTCCTCCCGGATACGGACCACGGGGAGGGGGTGGCGCCCACCCGATCCCAGATACGAACGCTCCCCATCCGAATCAGGACAGCTGGAAGGTTGTCACCGGATCAAACGGTGAACCGGTCATCGATGCGCGGTTCCCGTTTCCGAATCCGATCAAAATCCCGCGGAACGCTTCGATCGAGGCTAATATATATCTGACCTCGTACGCGCGTTACGTGCTCGAGAATCTCGATTCGCCCGCGAACAACGTCTATTTGACCGAAAATCAGGCGTTGCAGCCCGCCGATGATGCGGACTATTTCGAGGTTCCCACCCGGTATGGGATTCAGGTATCGCTTTTCGGGTTCCGGGAAGTGCAACAGCGTGGCCAGTACCATGCGCCGGGGGCAGTAGAATGAACACACAGCAGAAAGTCGCACGGAACGCGCTGCTGTCTAGGTTCGACGCCGATCCAGGACCTTGGAGACCGATGTACTACCCGATCGTCATTCCCGTTCCCCTCGAGGCGAACGGGAGTGAAGAGGGTTCTGTCACGATAAACAATCAACCATTCATTTGGACGTTTATCGGTCACCAGATTCTGGGAAATACCGGCGATCCTGAGACGTCCGGGCTGTATCAGGATGGTCAATACCTGATAGAGTTCAAAGACGAGCAATCGAATTACCAGTCTGCGCCCATGGCCGCATCCGCTGTTTTCGGCGGTCCGGCAGTCGGATACATGATTGATTTCCCGATTCCGATACCATTCCCGGGATCGAAAACGATCACGTTCCGAATCACCAATACCTACACCCGAATTCTCACCCCCGATCCCGCAGAACCGATTTTCAATCTGCAAATTGGATTAGGGGGTGTTGCCGATTGGGGTTCACTCCTCTAAGGATTCTCACCATGTCCAATTTTAGCGAAGCCTGTCAGTTGTTAAGACGCGGCCGGGAGGAAAATGTCATCGGTACAAATTTGGCTCAGATCAGCAGGTGGAAATCCTGCAACGCCAATCTGTATCACAGTCTCATGGTGACGATGCACGCCCAACAGGCTGCGACCCTCGACAAATCGCCCTGGCTCCAAAAACAACAGTCATGGCAGTTACCGCAAACGAGACGATACAGACAGACGCGCGTGCCGTCTCCCGTACCGATTACGCAACCGGACAACGCTCTTGCCTGGATGGTCGAGCTTGCGCGCTATCCTGTTCCGGACGGCTCGATCGGACTGATTAAAGGGTTTGAACAGTACGCGGAACAAAACAGACAGGTTCTAACGCTGTCCGCCGCATGGGGAAACCCATTTCCAGTTCCGGATATGGTTTGGTACTTCCGGTTATCCGCCTATCGAACGCTGAGAAACCCATGGATAAATCTAAGCGGACCAAGCGCGATCGTGGATTACCTCCCTGGTACCGCATATAGCGATTTCGCTGCAACCCCCGGTTTGTGGTTTCCTGCGGGATCATGCAGCGCGTCGAATATTCATTTGCCGATCCCGGGGGGAAACGTTCTTCGCGTGGTGGCAATCGTTCAGCCATCCGATAATGTCGTTAGCCTGGCTGCGAAACTGGTAGGCTCTAATCAGCTCGAAACCAACAACGATGCTCAATTTGTGGTGCGAACGTCATGGTGATGATCCCTGCCTCTGTATCGCGCTGGGAGCCGGTGATTGTTGCCGAGCTCCAAGCGCGATCTATTCCCCTGCCAAAAGAACTCGTGGAGTCGATAATGACTGTCGAGTCTCGGGGGAAACCGGGCCTAGTCAATCCCAAATCGGGCGCGTCGGGACTGATGCAAATCATGCCAACCACACTTAAGGATTTCAACCAACGCAACGGGACCGATTACACATTATCGGACATGCGCGGAACAAGCGCCGATGCCGCAACGAAACAGATCAGAGTGGGTATCGATATCATGGCGCACTACTGGAAACGGGCCTATCAATATCTGTCAACGCGTCTTGGGGACGTGCCAATAGACGAGCTCGGCCGGATTGCCGATCTGTTCTATGTCGCCGGTCCGGGAGCGACCCGTAAGAAACTCGACAAACTCGATGTTCCCGTTTGGGAACGGATAAAAACGGCATATCCAAACTGGAACGCTCTTCCCCACCCAATAAAAGTATTTGCGGACCCGAAACCTTGGAACGTCAACGCAATATCTCAGTGGCTCGAAGGATCGTTGTCAGATCTGCCGATCGAAAAAGACCCGAAACAGGGTTTCGGGATCGGCATAGTGATATTGATGCTAGCATACTGGTATATGTCGAAAGGTAAAAAAACATGACACGGAAAAAAAAAGAAGATAAAATAGAAAATCCTCCCCCCAAAATGACTGACGGTCGGTCGAGCGGAACAAAACCGGGGGAGGATTTACCCACGAGCTCGCCGCAAGAGCCCCCCCCGCAAGAGCTCCTCCCGCAAGAAATCTCGGACGACTGGGATCCGAAACTCGAG
>Ga0315536_1000435_pt1 | contig 20945 bp, 14 predicted proteins | sample SalMarSW160230MG_FD_203093 | JGI IMG/M metagenome (GOLD analysis project Ga0315536, IMG submission 203093) | Salt marsh sediment microbial communities from the Plum Island Ecosystem LTER, Massachusetts, United States - Salt Marsh Sediment SW1602-30 ...
GCGGTAAACTGCTTCCGGCAGGCCCTTGACGTGGCCCGAAATCAACAGGCCAAATCCTTGGAACTCCGCGCCACCACCACCCTGGCTAGGCTCTGGCAGTCCCAAGATAAGCGTCAGGAGGCCTATGACCTGCTGGCGCCGGTGCACAACTGGTTTAACGAAGGATTTGACACCGCCGACCTCCAGGAAGCGAAAGCGTTGCTAACGGAACTTGTGAGGTAGATCCCCTTCAAGAGAAGGCAATTGAATTTCCAGCCTCAGCTCTTGTTGTTGGCTGAGAAGCGACAAGAGTGGTTAAATCCTGAAAAAAATCCTAATGCTGGATTTCCGATACTATGTTGTGAGTAAGCCTAATCCTGTGAAAACAGTAAGATTTTCATGTTCACCATGAGATATGGAAAATAAATAAGAGTAACAATAGGTTATCACCTATTTTGATTAAGTTACTTGGGCGGCTGGCAACATAATATTTGTACGTTTTTCGTAGCTTTCCGTTAAGGGCTGTTGGTTATATGCCCCTGTTAGAGACTATCCAACCAAGCCATCAAATCCTTCTCATTTTCCCACTGGAGTAATTCTTCTATCTTTGAATCGTCTGTCAGGACCGATTGCATATACCTGATAAACCGCCTTTGGATGTGCCGCCTGTGGTTGAGATCCAGATGTAGATAAATCATGGTGGACTGTATGTTGTCATGACCCAGGTGGTTCTTGATGTCCGTTATGGGATGGCCGCTATGAAGCATATCCACAGCGCGTGAATGACGGAAACTGTGTACGGGATTGATGTTTTTAAGCCGTTTGGGAGGAAGGGTCTTCTCGAGATATTTTTTGCAGATGCGGTAGATGCCATGGCGGGTGAGTTCTTCTCCCCGTTGATTGAGAAAGAGCCGGTCTTGATATAGAGGCTTTGGAGAGATCCGGTATTTTCTAATATAGAGTCGCAGGAGATGGGAGGGCTTGGACTCAAGCTTTATGAGCCGAAACCGGTTTCCCTTTCCCAGGATAGCCAAGGTTTTTTTTTGCGGGTCAAAGTAGTCCAAATTCAACGTTGCCAGTTCGGTGGCCCTGGCCCCGGAATCATAGAGCAGGTGAAGGAGGGTATAATCCCTGAACCCCTCTTTCCTCTTTAGATCCACAGCCTGAAAGACCTGCAAGATCTCATCCTGATAAAGAAATCCGATGAGGGGTTTCTGAGCCCGTTTCTGGGGAATATTTAGGATGGTATTGGCCACCTCTTGTTGTTCTGGATATTTGAAGCGGATCATTTTGGCAAAGGACTTGAGGGCCACAAGTCGCTGATTGCGAGTCTTGACCAGGTTCTTTCGCTCACGCTGAAGGCCTTCAAGAAAAGCAATAATTAAATCCGATGAGAGATGCTCTACTCTGAGGGATCTGATTTTGATGCTGTAAAATTTGGCTGCAAAGGGCAGAAAAAGCCTGAAAGCATCCCGATAAGCCTGAACCGTATGCTGACTGACCCCTTTGATATGGGGAAGATATTGATCGAAGAAGGTATGGATGCAGGGAGAGAGTTTCATTCTTTCCTTTCCTGCCAAAGGGAAAAGTCCACCAGTTGTTTCCGGCTGAGGGCATCGGTGACCCGAAGATAAACACTGGTATACATGTAGTGGCTGTGTCCCATAAAAGCAGCGAGTACTGGAAGGGCGTGCTTAGCAGAGCCTCCGCGTTCTTTGATTTTTAGTAATGCATTAACTGCAAAACCATGGCGTAAACTATGAGGTGTAGGCTGAAGGAAGTTTACATTTCCAATAACCCGCCTTGGTTGATCAAGTCCGATATCCTTTAGGGCTGTACGGAACAAACGGCGGACTTGGAAATCGGTTATAGGCTTCTGATTTGGCCGGACCAGGAGAAAAGGGGTTTGATCATTGCGGATCAGTGATTTGCGTACTGACAGATAATTTTGGATCTGAGTAACAACCTCTTGGGGGATCGGGATAAGTCTGTCCTTAGCAAACTTGGTCCTCTGGATATAAATAGTGGCATCATCACGGCGATAATGGTGGCGTTTCAGCTTCAGGGGCTCTGAGATTCGCATGCCACATCGGGCCAGGAGCAACACTACCAGGTACAAGGCCAAATCCGTTAGAAAGTAACCTTTTGTTTTATGGAACCGCTTACAAATAGCATCGAGGATCTGCTGGGTTTGCTCCGGGGAAAAGATAAAAGGTACGATAGCGTTTTTCTTGAGACGTGGGATATCCCGAAGGGGATTTTCTTTAGAGTAACCCCGCCGTACCATAAATTGAAAGAAGGTGCGTGTAACGGAGAGAATTGCGTTAACAGAGCTGGGCTGCATTTTGAGAGAGGCTCTCATGTCAAGGAAAAAGTCGGGATGAAGCGAATCCCAGCCGGCATTTTTGTCTATCAGGTATCGATCGAAAACGAGGAGGTGGATTCTGTAGGTTCGCATGGCATATCCCAGGTTTTGACGGTAAGAGATGTGCTCCTCGAGTTGGGGTGCCAGAAAACTTTTAAAGGGTTTCATTAAAGAGGACCTTTCGCATAAGTTCGGTGTCAATGTGAAGATATACTTGACTGGATTGGATGTTTTTGTGACCCAACATCTCTTTGATGTCGTAAATGGATCTGCCAATCTGAAGAAGATTCTGAGCGTAGGTATGTCTGAGCCAATATGCTGATGAAGAGAGGCCTGCTTCTATCATAGCTCTACGGATGGCGCAACCCACGGTTCCTGGCGCAACGGGCCGATGAGGTCTGTAATGGGTCAGAAAGACGTGTCTGTACTGTGTTTCGGGCCTGGCCTTATAAACATAAGCGGCCATAGCTTTAAGGGTTTGTTTGGATAAAGGCAGAACGGTCGGATTTTTGGTTTTTCTTTCCTTGATGGTGAGTTCCCCATCACTGAAAGAGATATGGTCGAGGGTGGTTCTGCTGATTTCAATGGGTCTGAGCCCCAGGGTATAGGCCAGGTGGATCATGGCATACGTCCGGATATCCACAGAAGTTACAAGCTTCAGACTTGAAAAGAGTTTTTGTACCTCCTGGGGCCTCAAGAATTTGGGCGGTTTTTTATGGGCAAACAGGGGTGGGCCTACCAGCAAGGGAGCGAGGTCTTTTTTAATGATCTTTTTTTCAGCATACAAATACTTCAAGAATCCTCGTACACGATAGCGGTAAATCCGCAGTGTTGTCTTCGCTACCTTGAATTCGCCCATAAATGCATCAAGGTGTTCTATTTTCAAGGCGGCAAGGCTGAGTTTATGATTTCCAAGATAGCCGTCAAGTGAAGCCAGCACTCTTTTTACGTCGTTGATCTCGCTTCGAGAGATTTCCCGTGTATGTGCGAGATAAAGAAAGTATTGCTCGTAGATGTCAGGCAATCCGCCCTGGTCTTCGTTCATTGGAGCGCTTCCCGGATCTTTTTCATATGTTCAGAAGTTATTTCCTTTTCTTTTGCAATTGATGTTACCGGTTCTGGGGGCAATGAAAGGACCTGATAGATGGGATGCTCGTAGTCCAAAAGAGACTTGCTGATTAACACGTCTCTTGCTTCTCCCAATGAGACCAAGCCAATCTTGATCAGGCTGCATATTTTATCATCGTGATAGAAACTGATCCCGTTTCTGTCGGAAACGGTTACCAGGAAAAAATAGAGCAGAATCTCCACAGCAGACAGATCCCGGAGAAACCCGCCGGTGATAAAACGATGGTCGATCCAGCTGAAGGATCTTTGAATTTTTCGAACCCGTGAAGAATTGAGGATTCTTTTGCTGTACATGGTTGTCACCTCCTGCAGAGAATGGCGACATTTTCTCCCGTATGAAAGGCTTTGTCCAACTGAATTTGTATATCAAGACAGGGAAGCGTACTTAAAAGGAAAGTTATTTCAAGGGGTTTCACCTCTAACTGGGCTTGTATATCAAGATTCGAGGATTCCCATAATTCGTTCGTGATCTCAGGAACTTGTCTTTTTAACTGGGCTTGTATATCAAGATGAAGCTTTTTTCGTCTGTCACGCACCCTCTGAGCTTCCCGATTCTTTTTCACATATTCCGGATGGCTTTCCCGGTACTCTTTGAGGTATCCCGGGTTCTGTTCAAGCCACTCCTTGACCCGAGGATAATCATTGCAATGGCAGTCAGGGTTTCTTTCCCTCCATTTCCTGTTGTTATCTGCCTTCAGGGCGGATTTACAGGCAGGCTCTCCACAGATTTTTTGGCGTTTACCGACTTTTGGGTGAGGGGTGAACTGGGTCTTGCAGTAGGGACATTCTTTCATCCTGGTCCTCCTTTGAATGAGAGGAACGAAACGAACCAAACAAATCAAAGGACCAAGATGAATAAAGAGGAATCAAAAGGAAAGAACCATATCTTTTTCTCCCTGATCGGAAGTAGAGGAATTATAAGGAGTGAAGTTTAAATCCGGATATACAAAGAGTTTTCGACTGTGGGGGAATTATATGAAAAACAATGAGGGAATAAAATATAAAGAACCAAATACACACAACATAAACTAAGTAACAACATAACCGATATGATCTTAGCATCGACCTTACCCTATAAAAAACGGAAGCTTACATCTCCCACTCTTGCATGGATTTTGGGGATGTGGTAAGAGGAGTTATGCACGTTACCTTCTCCCGCGACCGGATGAGCCGAAAAGTGACAAACCCCATATGTTGTGGCTGGAAAAAATCGATATTCTGTTTTCTGACAAAAAAAGATTTGCCTGTAAAGATTTGCTGCTGTCCTAAGCTCGTCGGATATTTCCGTCCTGAAACCTTCTCTCTGGCATCAATATCCAGACCGCGGCAGGAAGGTCCTTTGATCAACAGGTAAAACATCTATGTGTCTACCGGAGCTTTTACAATACTCCGGCTAATCTAAGCATATCGCCTTTAACAGGTGAATAGTTCTTCCGATGTCCGGACGTCCCGCAAACCATTCTGTGAAAAAACAAAAGATAACCCGCCCAAGACTCAACGGCATGACCCCTACACCCAGAAACGGACCAGTCTCTACATAGCGATATCCTATTGGGTCTTCATTAAGACTCAAGCAAAGACTAGACGACATCCCGACCGTAACTCCATTTATCCACGGCTAAAGCCGTGGCTCTCTGTGGTCGCGGTAAAGAGGACCACCGTGATTCTAGCCACAGCAAGGTATGCGGCTCTTTGAAAAGAGATCCGTCCGCTTTAAGGGGCATTGGAGTATTGCGGCAAATTGCATTTCGACAAATCCGTCGAATACGCTTTCCCTTTTCGACATAAATCACCTCAATTTGTATTTCGATGTTGAATTATTGTCTGCGTTTCTTGCAGTAAAGTTGAAGCTATATCAAGTTATTAAATCGCGTGAAAACACATTTGGCACGGGTGCTGCATTTGATAAAAACAAAAACTCGATAAACATAAAAAGAGGAGGAGGGGACAAAATGAAAAAGTTAATTTTCGGAACAATGCTTTTGGCACTGGTAATTGTAGTTCCTATCCAAACGATGGCACAGGTAAATATAGGCATTAGTTTTCCTCTGCCACCACCCATCGTATTTGCCGCACCACCAGAGTTAATTGTGTTACCTGATACATATGTCTACGTTGCTCCTGACATTGATGTAGACTTCTATTTCTGGAAGGGTTGGTGGTGGCGTTTTTGGGAAGGTCGTTGGTATCGTTCACGTTATTATAACCGGGGCTGGAGTTATTATAACAATGTTCCAAGTTTCTATTTTGACGTAGACCCAGGTTGGAGAGGATACTACAGATATCATAATTGGCATGGGCACCGATGGAACTATGAACGGATTCCTGGTCGACGACTTCAACAGAACTGGAGCACTTGGCAAAAGGATCGACATTGGGAAAGGCGAAGAACTTGGGGTGTCCAGAGCTACAAGCCTCGACCACAACAACAGAGACGGGAACTAAGACAACAAAGGCAACAGCAATATCAACAGAGGCCTGAGTTTCAGCAACATCAGCAACAAAGACAACCCCAGGTTCAGAAACCAAGACAACAACTCCAAGAGAAAGTCCAGCAGCAACAGAGACAACTCAAGAGAAAGTTCAGCAGCAACAGAGACAAGAGCAAAGACCTCAGGCACAGCAAAGATCGTCGTTATCGACGGCTGTGATACAGACGTCCAGGACCAGGAATACAATGGCAAATTGATCTCGCGCTGGATTGGTGATTGTCAGGTTGACGTTAAGAACCATGGCAAGTTTGTGCGCTGTGTTGCCAAACTGACCAAAGAATTAAAGAAGGCTGGAGTTATACCCGGCAAAGAGAAAGGCCCCATTCAAAGCTGCGCGGCGCAGGCTGATATTCCGATATCAACTCCGCATTTTGAGGCCCCCAAATTCGCGACCCTGCCAGATCTAATCTTCATTCGTCCGGGCTGAGTCACTGCGGCCTTCAGCCCGGCTTCCCATTGAATTTTCAATGAGCGCTGTCAATCCCTGTCATGGTTCAAACACTGATATATGGATTTTGTAAACTCGCTTTTTTCTTGACACACAGAAAGCACTTCCTTACTGTCTTTTTCGGCAAGAAAATTAACTGGTTGAGAGATTTTGGAGGGGTTGACAGTCTTTTTCGTTCTCAAGGCCGGATGTCTTTTTTGACCGAGACTTACATGAAAAGGACAGTCTGAAAGAGATATTTTTTGATAATAATTCGCCACGACAATGACCAAAAAAGATAAGAAGTTCATCAGCTTTTCCCAGGCAATCCAAGAAATTTTAGACGATTTTAGGTTCGATCCTAAACAGTATGATTTATTTGCGAATGTATACTCTTTTCTTGCAGGAGGAGAAGCTACCCCTGGCGAAGAAAAGTGCCCCCCATTTGGATTCAAGTATGGCGGGATCTGGTATCGACCTGAAGGTCAAGAAAAAAAACAGTTTTATAGTTTGCAGGAATTCCACGATTTGCTTGTCCAAGTTTTCATTTCAAATAGCCCCAGCATTGAAGACGTCTGTGAAATTTATAGGAAGGTTATGGGCGTTAAAGCGTGCGTTGGTACGGGGCCAGGTATCGATGCTGGCATCTGGGTTGAGACAGAAATGGAGAATTTCAGATGTATACAATGTGGGCATTGCTGCCTGGAGCTATCCGATGCATACAGCACAAACGCGTATGAAGAAGATATTGTCAGATGGGAAAAAGAAATGCGCTGGGATATTCTGGATTATGTTGTAGGGACAGATCTTTGGATAAGCCCCAGAACCGGAGAAGACGTCACCAGATGTCCCTGGTTAAGAAAACTCCCAAACAAGGACAGGTACATTTGTAGAATCCATAATACAAAGCCAAAGCAATGCAGAGATTATCCAAAGTCAAGAAAGCACGCGCTGCAAACTGGGTGTAGAGGCTTTATGTGAGGGTGTAATAGTTCCACGACGAATTCATGACTACAAAACCAATTGTTGACTATTTTCAAATGATTTGAGACAGTTGGTTTATGCACGAAGTAGATAAATTATCCGAAAATCGAGGAGCGTCTTTCATGAGAATCCTTATCGTTGATGATGAGCCTGTTAGCAGGGAGAAGTTGGGAAAGATAATGGATAGCTTTGGGCAATGTATCGTGGTTGAAAATGGGGAAGATGCTCTACGAGTCGCCACATCTCACGATCCTCCCGACCTGATCCTCCTGGACATCATAATGCCTGGGATGGACGGATACGAAGTGTGCAAGAGGTTAAAAGCTGACGGGAGAACGTCAAATATACCGGTTATCTTCATATCGGCAAGAAGCGCAGAAGACGACGAGGCCGAAGGACTTGGACTTGGTGCGGTTGATTACATCACAAAGCCTTTTAGCCCATCTATCGTAGAAGCCAGGGTTCGAACCCATCTCGAACTTAAGAAACACCGTAATCGTCTTGAAGAACTGGTGAATGAACGCACAGTTGAACTTAAAAAAGCTACCAAAGAGATGCAGGTAGAGATAGAAGAACGAAAGCGAACCGAGGAGGCGTTGCGGGAAAGTGAAGAGATGTTCAAGAAATTGTTTTCATTCGCACCTGATGCCTATTATTTGAACGACTTAGAAGGCTATTTCATAGACGGCAACAAAGCAGCGGAAGAGTTAATCGGTTACAGAAGGGAAGAGTTAATCGGAAAGAATTTTTTAGAATTGAATCTATTACCCCCTGAACAGTTACCGAAAGCGGCTGAACTTTTACAAAAGAATATAAAAGGAGTGACCACGGGACCTGATGAGTTGATACTTAAAAGGAAAAATGGCACTCAGGTTGTGGTGGAAATCAGTACTCTAATGATACAGATAAAAGGACAGAGCGTCGTTTTAGGTATTGCGCGGGACATGACCGAGCACAAGCAAATCGAGGAGGATCTTAGGGCGAGTGAGGAGAAATATCGGTCGCATTTTGAGAATGTATCCGATGTTATTTACTCTATTGATCCTGAATTTAAGGTCCTCGCCGTATCACCTTCTGTGGAAAAGGTATTGGGATACAGGCCCGATGAAGTGATAGGGCAGCCGTTTCAGGAGCTAAACATCCTGGCACCCGAGTATCTGACAACCGCATTGTTTGATGTAAAGAGAGTGTTAGCCGGGGAACGGATAACTTCCTCAGTGTATGAGTTCATTGCCAAGGACGGTAGCAGAAAGATAGGTGAGGTTAGCGGAAATCTCTTGATCAAGCAGGGCAAGATTATGGGGGTAATTTGCGTTGCAAGAGATATTACGGAAAAGCGAAAACTTGAAGACCAACTCCAGCAAGGCAGTAAGATGGAGGCTATTGCCACATTGGCCGGCGGTGTTGCCCATGAATTCAACAATGCCCTGATGGGGATTATGGGGAACATTGAACTGTCTAAAATGGATTTGCCTGAAGATGAGAGGAATGACAAATATTTTGAGGCAATGAAAACTTCCGGTCATCGGATGTCCCGATTGACGGACCAATTGTTGGCCTATGCACGAGGAGGGAAATATCAATCAAGTGATCTGAAGTTGGATGATTTTGTGATAGAAACAGTACCAATCCTGCAACATGACCTCGGCCCTACAGTCAGGGTGGAAACGCATTTCAAGAAAGATATCTCATATGTTAAGGCCGACCATGCTCAGATGCAAATGGCCCTGTCTGCCATATTGGGCAATTCAAATGAGGCTATTGAAGATGAGGGCATTATCAAAATTACTGTCGGAAACGAAGATCTTGACGAAGATTTTACAGAACAGCATCCCGGTCTTAAGCCCGGTTCCTATGTTTGTCTTACCGTCGAGGATGAAGGCAAGGGCATGAATGAGGAAGAAAGAGAAAGGATATTTGAACCTTTTTTCACCACAAAATTTCAGGGTCGCGGTATGGGGATGGCCGCCGTGTATGGCACTGTCAAGAATCATGATGGTTGCGTCTATGTGGACTCTGAACTGGGCAAAGGCACTGTGGTCCGTATTTATTTTCCTGCCATTGAGGCAAAGGAAGCAGTCAAGAAAGAGGTGGTTCCAAGGCCGACGGGCGAACTGGCCATGGGCGAAGATACCATCCTGGTTATTGAGGATGAAGAGCCTCTGGTGGAGTTGTTCAGGCAGATATTAGAGAGGCTTGGCTATCGTGTGCTTATGGCGAGGACAGGGAAAGAGGCCGTTGAGTTTGCCAAGACCTTTGATGGCCAGATTGACCTCGCACTCCTGGACATAAAATTGCCAGATATGGACGGCGGCAGGGTTTACCCTCTTATCATGGAGGCCAGGCCTGATCTGAAAGTAATCGTGTGTAGTGGCTATAGCATACATGGCCCTGCCCAGGCCATCCTGGATGCAGGTGCCGAAGGATTCATCCAGAAACCGTTTTTGATTGCACCTTTTGCTGAAAAACTGAAGGAGGTATTGGAAGGGAAATAGCCCACAAAGTCACCCTGATTTCCTTGTCAGCTGAGGTGAAGGTTTCCGATATGATACTTGAATCCACTTCCCACCAAAATTATTTTGTATACTAACAATCTGCAATATATTTTGATTGCAGGTAGATGCTATTCAGGGCAATCCAGGTAAGATCTGCGATATTACCATTCACCAGGGTGAATCGAGAGTTAAGATACCTCATGGGAGGCACATCAAATCCGGACATTAGAAAACGTGAGGTACCTGACATCTGTCAGGGCTTGGAAACACTGATGTATCTGAAACATCTCTCAACCCAAGCTGATCAATCCGTCATTAAGGCTCACAAGCCCTATCCCAGCAAGCCCAACCTTACCACGGATACAGGCTACCAAGGTTTCGAGTTCAGCTTTATCGGGTCGCATCAGGAAACCGAGATCTGTATCGGTTTCAGATAGGCCTTAAATGATTCAAACCCGTTTCTTCTTGTTAACCTCGATCATGCGTGGGCCTCTGGGCCGTCCTGAAGTTCTGAACTGGTAGGAAATCATGGAACTGATAGATGAGAATGAATGCCAAGATCATCCCGAGGGGACGTCCGCTTGAAGCGCACCTGATGGCGGGCAGGGACTCCGGTTTATGGATTCGTACCCAGGATCTGCGCCAGTGATTTTGAAAGGGTGTCGAGGGCAGATTCGTCCGGAAGGGTGATGGTCATTTTGAGTTGGCCATCCTCCCCCTTTTCCAGGCACTCGGTAAGCCTGTTTTTGAAGGCCGCGGCCATTTGAATGGTCTGTTCCGTCTCCTCCTTTCCGGAAAATATCTCGCCGATGAATGAGAAGGCAGACCCTAACAGCTGTCCCCCTGCGGCTGCGATTTTTTCACGTCGTACAAGGGCTTCAGCCTCTTTTTCCACGTCTTCCTTGAGGCTTTCATCGAGCGCTGCATCCGGTTTTTCGCCTAAAAGGATCTCCAGGCGGTTCTTCAGCTCTTCTACACCGGTTTGAAGGTCTACGGCGGTTGCCTTTGAATCGGGGTCAAGGGCAGCCAAAAACAATGCCTGTTTTGCGGAAAGCGTCGCAAGGAGGCTTTCTTCGAGAGTCTCTTCTGTGACCAGGAGATATATCTGTACAGGGCGTTTCTGTCCCATCCTGTGGGCCCGCCCGATCCGTTGCTCGAGGATTGCTGGATTCCACGGAAGGTCCACATTGATGACGGTGTTTGCGGCCTGGAGATTGAGCCCTGTTGACCCTGCATTGGTCGTTATAAAGAGCCTGCACCCCGGATCTTTCCGGAACTGGTGAATTAACCCCTGCCGCTTTTTCTGAGGAACCGACCCGTCTAATCTGACATAGCTGAGATTCCGTTTTTCCAATAACGGCTGGATCAGGTTTAACATGGTAGTCCATTCGGAAAAGAGGACAATTTTGCGGTCCTCTTCCCCCATCAACTGATCTAAGAGAACATCCAGTTCATCTAATTTGCTGGAGTAACCGGGCGGGTTCTTGTCCACCAAAAACGTGCTGTTGGCCGCCATTCTGCACATGAGCAGGGCCTTCTGAAGCCGGAGGAGATCCATTTCGGAGATGTACTTTTTTGAGATGATTGTGCTGACAATCCTTTTATGACCGTTGTGAAGGTCAAGCTGTTCATCAGTGGGAGGGATCCTCCTGATCTCTGTGGTACGGGGAGGGAGCTCTTTTATCACTTTATTCCTTGTCCGGCGGAGCAGGAGAGGCTTTAGTTTTTTCCTGAGGTCATCGAGGTTCTTGTATCCTAACAGTCTGCCTTTTTCGTTTGTGACCCTGTATCTGTTGAAAAAGCGAAAAGCGGGTCCAAGGCGTCGGTCATCAATAAACTCGATAATTGAAAACAATTCGTCCAACCGGTTCTCGATGGGCGTTCCCGTGAGGACCAGGGCAAAGGTGGACTTGAGCCCCTTTACCAGTCTGCTGGTTTTGGCGGCCCAGTTCTTGATCCGCTGCCCTTCATCCAAGATAATAAGGTCCCATCTCACCCTCTCGATGGAGAGGATGTCTCTGAGGACCTGTTCATAATTGCAGATGGTGAAGAAGGTAGGTCCGTCATACTGCTCGGCCCTCTCGTGGGCCTTTCCCAATACAAGCTGGCAACTGCGGTCGCTGAACTTTTTAATTTCAAGACGCCACTGGGATTTCAGAGACGCAGGACAGATGATCAGGACCTTTGAGATATCCACATCCTGGGCCAATAATTCAGCGACCCCGATCCCCTGGATGGTCTTGCCTAACCCCATGTCATCTGCGATGATGGCCCTCCCTGCTCGAACGGCAAACGCGATGCCATCCATCTGATAGGGAAGGAGTTCGGTCTTGAGGAGTGTCTTTCTGAGAGGATGATTTCCGGGGTCCCTGCGTATCTCTCCCACTTTTGCTGCTACCCGATCCCTGTAAAGGAGCGTGTTGATGTATTCCTCGGCATCGGGATAGACGGTTACTTCCCGGCCAAGCCTTTCAACTGCTCGGATGCCCTCCAGGAGATCCCTGACATCTTTAACGGCCTTGCCCTTCAGAGGCTTGAGTATGGCCATGGCCTTTTTATCAAGCTCTTCAGGGATCAGGAGGCGTAACTCCAGTGCTTCGCCGTAACGGACGTAAACAGAGATCTCTTCGATCTCAAAGGGAGTCTCCCGGATGGATTTGTTGAAGCGGGTCTTCATCTTTTCCGTGACATGCAGGATATGCTTGCAGGTGCCCAAGGTATTTTTACGGAAGTCAGGGCAGGTACAGAACGACTCCCCCCTTTCCCATCCCCGCAAGGCCACGCGATAGCTCTTGCCGGAAGACCTGTTGGTAACGGCATAATCTGTCCATAATCGTTTCGTATCAAAGGACTTCAATAGCATTTTTTCAGTTTGCGCGCGTTCTGCTCTTTCTTCGATCGCCTGCTTCACAAGCTCCTCATCACTGAGGCCTTCAACAGGGGTTCTTTCCGGGGGCGGGGCCGCGAGCCCCAGGGCCAATTTTTCTTCTAATATCAGGGAAAATGCCGCGCCTAAGTGTGTGCAGGCGGTCTCACATGCACTGCACTCATAGTGCAGCCTTTCTTGTTTCAGGGGATCCATCCGCATGGTAACCACGGCCCGGTCCAAGTGGAGCCGCAAAAGGTCCCTGCTGAGTGTCACCTGTTCTGTGAGATCGATTTCATATCTCCCGCCTTCCCTGATGAGCTTTGCTCCTTTGGGTCCCAAAAACTTGCAGGCCTGTGTGTAAGTTAGATGTGACAGTTTGTCCTTCAATCTGATCATTGCACCCTCCTTCTGCAGTTGTCCGGCCCAAATGCAGGTTTGTGTGTGATGCGGCCGGGCCGCGAATTCAACCAGATCATCTTCTATCCGGCCTTAACCGGAATTGCAACTTCAATCTCACGAATAAGCGCTGAAAGGTTAGGGCGTGAAGCTCATTTTCGTTAGTCCGGATCGGGCCACGTCATGTACTTGATTATTCAGGATTTAATATCCCAGAAACAGGTGTTTTTAGGGCCTATATCCTCCTTTTGGCCTCAAAAAGAGCCTTATAGGGCGCAGTCCCCCTCCCGGATCTGAAATCCTTCAGTGCCTTTCATGGTGTCTCTCCCTTTGGCCCGGCGTGGGTAGGATAGAAAAAAGGGTAAGGCGTGTGAATCCAAAAAGAGGCAGCCTCTGATCATGGCAGGAAGGTTATGTACGTCTTTGCACACCGGTGACCCGTCTTGACATATCCTGCGTATTTCCATATGCTTGAACGCCTCACGGGTATCTTCTCATTAGATCGGGACTGTATTCTCAATCTGGCCCGGAGTTTATAGGAAGGGGAACCGGACGCGCAGGTCCGGTCAATAACCGGAGTGGTTACTGTGCCCTCTTTTTAAATTCGGGCCTACACCATGTTGTGCCTTCAGAAAAGGGGTTCCATCATGCAGGAGCAGGGCACCACCAGGATCCTGGACAGGCTAAAAACGGGATACAATCTCCCGACCCTCTCGCCTGTGGCCCTGAAGCTTGTGGAACTGGCCTCGGACGATGCCTGCTCGGCCCGAGACCTGGCCGGTCTGATCGGGAAGGACCCTTCCCTGGCCGTCCGTCTTTTGAAGCTGGCCAACAGCGCCTTCTATCAGACCCGCCAGCCCGTCTCAACCCTGGAACAGGCCGTGGTGAGGGTGGGGTTTCACCGGCTTCGGATCATGGGGCTTTCCCTTTCCCTTCGGGATACCTTTCCCATGGGAAAGGTCGGACCCATGGACTATGAGCGATTCTGGCGATCCTCCCTGTACAGGGCACTGATCGCCAAATCCCTGGCCCGACGTTTGCGATCCTGTCATCCGGAGGAGGCCTTTGTAGCGGGTCTCACCCTGGAGATCGGCTTCCTCATCCTTTTTGACCTGTTTATCAAGGGCGGGGATGAGGCCATGACCGAATACCCGGATACCCTGGAACAGACCCTGGCGCGGGAGGAAGAACACTACGGTCTCAACCACCGGCAGGTGGGAGAGGCGGCCCTTCGGTTCTGGAAGTTCCCCGAGGCCATCCTGGACTGCCAGGGCCTCTATGGGGAAAGGGCCGTGGGGCCGGACAGCCCGGCCCTGTCAAGGGTCTCGGAGATGGCCCGGACCCTCGGGGCTCTCCTCCTTCAACAGGGGGCGGATTTTCCTTCCCTGTTTCAGGAGGCTGACCGTGCCTTTGGTCTGGACCCCGAAGTCCTGAACGACACCCTCCTGGAGACCTTTCTACAGGTGCAGGATATTGCTGACCAGCTCCGTCTGGTGGTGGACAGGGAAAAGGATCTTCTGGAGATCATGGAGCGGGCTAACCTGGCCCTCAGCCAGATCTCGGACAGGCTGAGCGATCCGGAGGATGGGACTCAGCAAAAAGCTCTCCCCTCCTTTGACCACCTGCCCGAACAGCAGGGCCTCGATTTCCAAACCCTTCAGGCCGTGGCCCACGAGATCCGCAACCCCCTGGTGGCGGTGGGGGGCTTTGCGAGACGGCTGGCCGCGATCCTGGACGCCTCAAGCGACGGCGGGAAATACGCACACGTCATCCTGGAAGAGACCCAGCGGCTGGAAAAGGCCCTCGCCAGGATGAGCACTTAGGAGCCATTAATCCCTTTGACTTCGGTTTTCGCCTTCTTTATCATTACTTTTTAGCCCCGATCCCCTGGATGGTTTTGCCCAGCCCCATGCCATCCGCAATGATGGCCCTTCCTGCTCCCACGGCAAACGCGATGCCATCCATCTGATAGGGAAGGAATTCGGTTTTGAGGAGCGTCTTTCTGAGAGGGTGATTTCCGGGATCAGGAAGCGTAACTCCAGTGCTTCGCCGTAACGGACGTAAACAGAGATCTCTTCGATCTTAAAGGGAGTCTCTCGGATGGATTTGTTAAAGCGGGACCTCATCGCTGAGGCCTTCAACAGGGGTTTTCCCCGGGGGCGGGGCCGTCTTATTCTACTTGAGGACCCGTGCCTTCTGTTCTTTGAAGCGCTCAGGCAGTTGGGCCAGATTGGCTTGGTCCGGGTAAAGGGGTAATTGTTCCCGGCACCTCTTTAGCCTCTCAGAGAGAGGTGGGTGGGTGGAGAACCATGAACCTTTCTTTGTTGAACCGGCCTCTATTCTCTTCAGTTCTTCGAGAACCGCCATGAGGCCGGTCGGGTTGTACCCGGTTCGGTAGGCCGTTTTCATGGCGCTCTGATCCGCCTCGAATTCCATGTTCTGGTCGAGCCCCTTGTCGAAAAGGATGTTTTGAAGGTTCCCGATCATATCTTCAAACTGCTTCCCCTTGTCTCCCTTCATGGTTGCGGATGTTATTTTCCCCACGCCCTGAAAAAACCGGGCTCGTTTTATCGATTTAAGCGCGTGCTTGTGAGCTACATGGGCTATCTCATGGGCCAGGACACCTGCTAATTGCGCCTCGGTCTCCATGGTTTTAAAAAGTGCGGAACTGATAAAGATAATCCCACCCGGGCAGCTGAATGCATTTTGCAGGGGGCTCTCGACCACTACAAACACGTAGGGAATCTCTGGGCGGAGCGAATTACTCGCCACGGCTAAACCTACCAGGTTGACATATTTCTGCAGTGCGGGATCATTCACGGGCATGCCGTATCGGCGAAAGGCTTCCAACGCAAGACTTTCTCCAATGGTTCGCTCTGATTTGAAATCGATCTCGCCTGTGGCGCTCATGATAGAGGTCGCACCCTCCAAAATCTTGCGTTCTTTTGACTCCGGGTCTAATAACTTGTCAAGGAGCCCTGCCAAACGCAACGGTCCTTCCTCCACCAGAGGGCCGGAACCGGTCGACTCTTCATTAACAGCAGTTTTTACCCGATTGTTTTCTTTCGCTGATGGTGTTCCGGACGGACAGACGGTAATCATTAATATGATCAGTGCCCAAATTCCTGCACATCCTTTTTTCATGGATTTCTCCTTTCTCACTTCAGGATCAAAACCGGGGTCAGGGCGCATATTCTCCAATCTTCCCTTTCCTCAGAAAAACCACCAACTCCTCTTCAGAGACTCTCATGGCAAGAACGCGATCCAGGGCCTTCTGGTATGAAACAGGTGTCCCCGTTTTCTTGGCGTATTCTTCAGTTTCCGTTGAGAGACCCCGTATACTCCTCCCCGTGTCTGCCTCATCCGCACTGATTCTGCTTCCCGTGAGGGATCCGAAAAGATTCTCCGTCCCCGCCGCTTCTTTTTCTGGAGGGGAGTCGGAAAGCCTGCCGCGGTATATCCACCCCTCCTGTTCGGATGGGGTGCGGATGTAGCGCCAGCTCTTCTCAGAATTCAGGACCGTTACCTCGGTACCGATGGGGAGCGTTGCAATGGTCTCTGATGAGGCGGCGTGGTCTCTCTTGAGCTTGGCCCCTTCCGAGGCCACCCACTGACTGTCAGCGGCAAAGGCCGTGGAAATAAAAAAGCATAGAAAGGCCGCAAATGCTCCCAAAATATGTTTTGTTTTCATCTTTTGTCACCCGTTTTCAAGTTTCAAGCCGTGAACGGCTACAAGAATAAATCATTAATCGCCAATCGTCAATCATCAATCATAATCTCCGACCAATAAGAAGGCGCCCCAGTAGCCTGGGTGGGGATAGCGGTTTTTGACGTGCAGGATGGCTCGTCTCAGGCTGTCCGCCTTATTGTGGGTCTTGTACTCCCTGTAGAACTGTTTCACCAACATGGCCGTGGAGATATCGCTGACCCTCCAGAGGGAGGATATGATGGCGTGGGTTCCCGCATACAAGAATGCGCGGTTCAACCCAATCACATCATCTCCATCAGTGATTTTTCCAAGACCGGTCTGGCAGGCGCTCAGCATAACGAGATCCGCGTTTATTTGAAGGCCGAAGGTCTCAGAGGCCTTCAGATCCCCATCGTTAAGGGCATCTTTTGCTAATTTTATGGCGGAAAAGAGGGGGTTGACGGCGTCGAACTCCCCGTGGGAGGCTAAATGGATGATTCCGAAATCTCCGACATGCCGAATGACCCAGCTTTCAGTGGCCTTATCCCCTGTGAGCAGGGTGGTATCAGGAAAATTCCAGTGGATCGTTGAGACTTCCCGCTCTGCAAAGGGGAGGTCTAAGGCCGGGTTATTCAAGTTCGGGTTCCCGATGGCAAGCACTCGCGTGTTCTTATTTGATTTTCGTCTTTCAAGGGTGTAACGAAGGAGACTGGCGCTGGGAAGATAAAAGAGCGGGATACGGTCTGCCAGGGTGTTGCTGCCATCATAAAGGGTGGCAAATGAGAGATGGTGCAGGATGCCATGGGGCACAATACCAAGGACCCGTGCAGATCCCAACTTGGGCATAATCGGGGCGAGGAGCCATGAGTACAGTTCCCTGGATTGGTCCTCAAGGGGTTCTAAGTTCTGGAGCATCCTACGGTAGCTCAGGACTGTCTTGCCTAAAGTCTCCTTTCCTAAAGAGGTACGGAACAGCTCCACCGAATGGGCGGTTATGTACCAGCAGAGAATTTCATGGGGAAGCGTGTAATAGACCAGGACCGCCACCCCCGGTTCCAACAAGGCCTGGAACTGGGTGAGGTTAAGGGGGTTTACAGAAACCAGTGTGGCCAATTCAGGGTTTTTTGCCTGTATCTCTGACATAAGGTCCCGGTATTGATCATCAAGGCGTTTCAGGTCACCCTGGTATGCCTTTCGTTCGTCTTTATTGCCTGCCTGGGCCAATAGGGCCTGGTGCTCATGGATCCTTGACTGGATGGTTTTTTGCCTGTCGTAGAGATCCTGATCCACCCCTCTCTTGAGGGTGAGACGTTGACTGCCCAAGAGGTCTATAAAGTTGCGGGCCCTGGAACGCTCTGCAATATCAAAGGCCTCACGGGTCTTGCCCATATCTACTAACAGAGAGACCAATGTCTCATAAACCCCCAATTTATTGGTGATGAATTTGTCCTTGAGCCGGTCGATCTTGATCTCCGCCCTCATCCCTTCGATCACTGAAAGGGCTTCGAAAAGGAGATCCCTGGCCTCTTCTTTTTTGCCCCCTTTAAGACGCAGTCCGGCAATTCCGTAGAGGGCAGGCCATTCGGTTTCACGAAGCGCCATGGATCGTGAGAGTTTAAGGGCCTTTTGAAATGCTCTGTCTGCCTCAGCATCACGTCCGTCTGAGGCAAGGGCTTTTCCCAGTCCCAACAGGATCTTGGCCTCATTGATCTTGTTGCCGATCTTTGAGGCTGTGGTTAAGGCCTCTTCAAAGAGAGTCACGGCCTTTTTAGGGTTCCCCATTTCAAGGTATGTCAATGCAATATTTTTCAAATCATAAGCAATGGCCCATTTAGACTTGATTTCCCTGTCGATGGCAAGCGCCTCATCGAGCGCCTTAAGCCCCTTTTTGAACTGTCCCATATCTCTATACACCAGGCCGATGTTGTTCAAAGTTGTGGCTACTTCATCCCGACGTATTTTAAGTGTTCGCGCTAATAAAAGCGCATCTTTAAGCTCGCGGAGTGCCCGTTCATGATTCCCCAATGTCCACCATATGAGCCCCGATGTATTGAGGGCCATGACCTTTTCCAAAGACCACTCATTTTGATCGGCCAGATCAAGGACCTTTTTTTGAAGACCAAAGGCAGCCTGGTACCGGGCCTGATACCAGGCGTTATCGGCCTGCTCCATGAGGATATTCGCATTGAGGCGAAGGTTATCCTGTTTGGCTCCTGTGAGGTTCAGGGCCTCCTTATAATGCTCATCCGCTTCCCTGAAATTACCTAAGAGACGGCAGCACCGGCCAATATCTAATAGGGCCTGGGCCATTTTATTTTGTTTTTTTAAGCGTTCATATATGGAATAGGCCTTTGTGTAGAACTGCTTGGCTTTGGCATAACTGCTCAGGCGGAGATCGTATATCCGGCCGATGCGCATATACTGCTTAGCCAAAAGCCCCTCCTTATCCATCTCCCTGCTGAGGGAGGCGGCAGACTCAAATTGTTCGAGGGCCCGGTCATAGTGGGTGGCGTTTTCAAGTACAATGGCCAGATCATTCAGTGCGGCTATCTGCCTGGGGCCTAATTCGAGACCGGCCATAATCGCGGTACTCTTTTCTAAGGTTGGAATAGCCCGGTCATACTTTTCCGCCCTTGCCTGCACAAGACCTAATCTCAGAAGGGCTTCTGCATATTCCTTTGAATCCGGACTTGCCGATGCTAAGATGTCAACCAGTTTTTGAGCATGAAAGATCGCCTTTTGGTGCCTGCCCGAGGCATAGGCGCTTTCGCGTGCATACTTATGTAGTACTATAGTAAAGCGAGAAAAATCCTTGATTTCATTGGCAATATTCAGGGCATTCTCAAAAAACGAGAGGGCCTTGAGTGGGTGTTTTGACTTAAATGCTTGCACACCTTTTTTTACATAACCTTTAAAATGCTTTTGGGAAAATATTATAGCCTCTTCAGGGGTCATGCCCCAGTACCCGACCTGTATCCATCCCTCGTTTTTCTTGGCGCCAGTTTTGACCTTGGGCTTGACGCCAGTCTCGGCCCCAGTCTTAATCTTAGCTCTGTCCACGCTCAGGGCCTTCTTAGCCGAATCAGTCTCATAGGCCTTAAAGAAAGGCTCTATAAGAACGGAATCGCCCTTTGATTGCCCCGGAAGCAACAGGGTTGGAACCCCGAATAGGGAAAAGAGGTGTCCCAGAGAGTAGACGTCCTTTTCCGATGCCCCGGGGAGCACGGCTAAAGAGACCCCTGAGAGATGGTCTGAAAGGAGGTTAAGGGAAAATGTCCGCCCATTGTCCAATTCCATGGTTAGAGAGCGGGCAGGAATCTGTCCGGGCCGGGTGGGAACGGATCCGGCCTCATATATTGGTCGGTTAAAGAGGATCACATCTCTGCCCGTGAGGCTATCGATGATTTCGCGGTTTGTGGCTGTTATGGGCAAGGTTTTTACATGGAAATATTCGGGAAGTTTCTGCTGGGGAGGAAGAGTCAGAACACGGCGTTTGAACGGCTTGCGGTTCCTGAGGGATCGGACCAGATGGGTCGCGCTCAGGGCATAAGAGATATCTACAGGGAGCCCGGAGGGATCTTCAGATGCAATAATATGGAGACCGTTTCCCGGAAGATCAAATGCCGACTGGTTCTTAAAAGTCCGGACGGTTATCTCTTCGGGAGTTACCACAAACGCCGGCCGCTCTGTTGCCTTCCTGTTAGAGGGTATGATCCGGATACAGGCGGCCCCTTCGGGGAGTCCTTCCATCAGGTCAATCGCTTCGACAGGATCAGGACCGAATATGCTGATGACGCCAGGGTTTTCCTCCTTGGAGGCAATGGCCTTGACCTTCTTGAACATGCTCCAGTATTGTTTCATCAACTTTTTATACTGCTGCTGCAATAGGATCGTGTCAGGTCCCATCCCTTTTTTAACGGCCGAATCGGCCACATCTTCTGCATGGAGGGCCAATCCCAAGAGGATCATGATCCAGTCCTGAATCTTTTTCGATCTGGACAGGTGGGCAGGGGAGGGGAGTTGTTTCCGGTCTTTGCCGATATCCATGCTCAACAGTTCTTTCTCCCGGTTCAGGCGTTTTGAAAGGTAAGATTTGTCCGCCTTTTTGGCGTGTTTGAGTTC
>Ga0315536_1000436_pt1 | contig 20917 bp, 13 predicted proteins | sample SalMarSW160230MG_FD_203093 | JGI IMG/M metagenome (GOLD analysis project Ga0315536, IMG submission 203093) | Salt marsh sediment microbial communities from the Plum Island Ecosystem LTER, Massachusetts, United States - Salt Marsh Sediment SW1602-30 ...
TCTTCCCCTTCCTCATTATTTTTTTCATAATTGGCAATCGTTTACCGATTTTATTGGTTTTGTAGAGAGTTATCCAGATAAGAGCCCGAAAGAAAAGAAAAAAGCACTAAAAAAGCTTAAAGGTCTTTGATCAGGATATTTGAATCAGATTTGGCATTAAGTTTCTCAAATTTATCCAATATAGAAACAACCTTCTCGTAATCCCTGGTTTTACTTGCCATAATATGCTCATTTCCTCTTTTATCCAGCCTGTTAAACACATAACTCACAGTTAATTTGTTTACATCCAAGGCGGGCTGGTACAGCCTCTGTTTTTGCTCATTCTCATGAATTACTGAAACCAGGTTAGCTGAACTAAGATCCTGAAGGATATCCCGCACAAGTCGTACAGGGATTTTAAGAGTCGCACCAATTGCTTCAGAGCCGATCGGTTTTTCGCCTACAGAGAAATTTCTTACTATCAGATGTAAAATCATTATTATAAGAGCACGTTTCTGATAATTACTTATATTAAGTGACTCATATTCAAATTCATATCGAGACACATTTTGATTGGCAAAGGAAAGCTCCGCTCCAAGCAATACAACAATCCAACTGCTCTGCAGCCAGAAGATAAATAAAGGAATAGCAGCGAAACTGCCATATATAGCACTGAGCTTAGTTATTCCAAACTGAAGGTCAATGTATAACCACTGGATAACCTGTAAAATGCTGCCTGCCACAATTCCCGAGATCAGTGCCGGTATGAATTTGACCTTTGCATTAGGCATTATAATGAACAGTATGGTCAGAGCAGCCCAGGTCAGTAAATAGGGAGCAAACTTAATAAGAAAACTAACAAGAGGCTTAAAGAAATCGAGAATAGGGGCTTTGGAAATGTAATCCGTAAATGTTGTACCGATAAAAACGGTAATACTGCCTGAAAGTATAATAAAAACGGGAGCAATCAGCATTATGGTCAGGTAATCGGTGAATTTACGATACCAGGGCCGTGAGGAGCTGATTTGCCAGATATGATTGAATGAGCTTTCAATATGGTTAAGCAATGACATAACTGACCAGAAGAGTATTATCATTCCTACTCCGGCTATATATCCGCCCCTGGTCTCTTCAATAGCATTCTGAGCGTTCTTTAACAGCCAGTTGAGTACCTCCTGGTGGGCCTGAAATTTATCGGTAATTAATTGCTGAAGATTCTGATCAAGACCAAAACCTTTGGCAATTGCAAATGCAATAGCTGCAACAGGTATAATAGAAAGAAGAGAATAAAATGTAAGTGCGGAAGCCCTCAGCTGTACTTTATCATTAGCGAAACCCCTGGCAGCCAGAACAATAATCCTTAACTGCCTGAACATAAACACTTTCCCCTTTGATATCTCAGTAAGAGGAGTACGCCAGATAGCATCATTCAGGCGCTTTAACTGTTCCAGGGCCCAGAATACCGGATTTACCATAGTGATATATTTATTTTAGTATCAATAAAATATGATCAGAAATTACTCCGGATCAAATATACGAAATCCCTTAAACAAAAAATATTGCTATTTTCACTCTTTTAATTGAGACTGATATGAAAGTTGACATTCTTGAGTTCGTTGAAGGAGCAGTACAAGCCCGGGGAGTTGTTGTAATTATAGATGTATTCAGGGCATTCTCTGTAGGCTGTTATGCTTATGATGCCGGTGCTGCAAGAATAATTGCAACAGCAAGTGCGGAGGACGCATTTAAGGTAAAAAAGAAGTATAGAAATTCTGTTCTCGTCGGAGAATGCAACGAGAAAAAGATTGAAGGATTTGATTTCGGAAACAGTCCTACCGAGATAATTAAAGCAGACCTTTGCGGCAAAACGGTTATACATACAACAACAGCCGGCACTCAGGGTGTTATAAATGCGGTAAATGCAGATATTGTACTGGCAGGTAGTTTTGTAAACAGCGGGGCAATTGCGAATTATATCCTAAACATCAATCCACCGCATGTGTCACTTGTTGCCATGGGTTACAGAGCTGCAGAGCACGCAGAAGAAGACCTGTTATGCGCGGAATTAATTGCAGGGTCACTCGGCAATAAAAATGTTGATTTTTTAAATCGGATTAATGATCTTAAAAACAGTTCCGGACTGAGGTTTTTCAGACCTGAAAATATAGATTTTTCCCCTCCTACTGACTTTTTTCTTTGCACAATGGTCAATAAATTCAATTTCATTCTAAAAGCTGAACAACGGTTTGATGGAAACGTTGATCTTATGAAGGTTGATCTTTAAAATCGGACTATAACTTTTGTACAATTTAAATCAGCGAATGACTAGATATTAAATTATGATTAGTCAGCTTCGCAGGTTAATTTTTTACGAAAGTTTACGTTAAAAAACGGGCAGGATATTTTTCTTCCGATGAATTTCGCGATAAGTGCAAAACATACATATTTTATAGAAGTCAAATAACATAAGAGATATTTTGCTTGAATCGAGTCGTATCTCCATACGCTCGCGATATTTAATAAAGATCCCCGCTAAAATATAAGTAAATCGGAAAAATCTCAGTTTATTATATAACCTCAAAATTCTTACTGTTTTCGAAAAGGTTTTCTTATCTGTCACTTTATCATAAAGCATGCTTAGATTTTCAATTCCCAATTTTGTCTTATTAAGGAAATCCTTGTTTGACTCAAGTCCCTCATGTAATAATCCGTTATCAATATGAAGGATGTCTATACCTGCTTTTATCAACTGATAGCCCATCAGAGTATCCTCATGTCCATACTGTTTTAACTCTTCATCAAAACGTATTTTAGAGAATACTGACTTTTCAAACATAACATTGAATGTTGAAAATCCGTAATGGGGATGCTTGTTCCTTTCAGCTGCGGTCATCTGTTCTTTTTTTCTGCCATATTTCCATCGCAAAAGCTTATCCGGATCTCCGGGAGGGCTTTCATGGTATAATGTGCCGCCACATAATACCTTTGATAATTTCATTACAGGTATCCATTTTAAAAAATAGGCTTCAGCTGTTCCGGTAACCATAGTGTCGGCATCAATGAAAAGCAAATAATCACCTCTTGCTTCCAGGGCCAGCCTGTTACGTATGGCAGCCCGTCCTATGTTTTTCTTCGAAGAAATCACTCTCACTACATCATCCTCAAGTGTATGATACTTTCCCTTGTATTCAGGTAATGAGCCGTCGTCGCCTATAAGAATTTCGGTAAATTCCGGAACCTTTCCTATGGCACTCTTCATACCATGAACCAGGGCTACAATGTCATAATTATAAACAGGAATGAGTAAAGATATCTCCATATTTCGGTCAGGGTTATTATATCAAATGTACAATTTATTTTCTTAATATTTAGTTAACAAACTTTGGCAAAGATATTGCAATGGTTAATTTTGCAGATGTCTTTAATATTCTGATATATAAATGAAGAAATATTTTTTTGCATTCTTTTTTTTGTTACCGGCCTGCCTGTCAGGTCAACAAAAAAATGGTTATAAAATTGACATAACTATTCATGGTCTTCAGGACTCATCAATTTATCTTGCCTATCATTTTGGAGATAAGCAATACATAAAGGACACCATAAAACTTGATAAGTCCGGTTCCGGGGCAGTGTCGGGAAAGACGCTTCTCCCACAGGGCATATATATGATCGTGCTCCCTGGAAGAAAATATTTTGAAATACTTATTTCTGATGATCAGAACTTTGGACTCACCTGTAATTATGCTGATTATATAGGTACACTTAAATTTACTGGATCGGAGGAGAATACTGCATTTGTTGAATATCAGAAAAAATGGGTGGTACTTCAGCAAAAGGCATCTGCCATTACTAAAAGGATTCAGAACAACAGGCAGAACACCGATTCGCTCAAGCTATTGACCACACTTCAGAAAAAGCAGGAGGTCGAAATGGAAACTTATCTTAAAAGTGTCATCAGCGCCAACCATAATAACCTGCTGGCTACACTGGTAAAAGCACTACTTCCGGTAGATGTTCCGTCTTATACGCCTCCGGCCGGAATTTCCAATCCCGATTCTGCAAAATGGATATGGAATTATAACTACAATAAAAACCATTTTTTCGACAATATTGACCTTACGGATGAGAGATTACTCAGGACACCGATACTATATTCCAGGCTTGATGCCTTTTTCACCAATGTACTCATACAATCGCCTGACACAATTAATAAGGAAATTGACAAACTGATAAAAAAATGTGAAGGTGATTATAAGGTCTTTCAATTTGTATCCGTCTATCTTTTCAATCACTTCAGAGAAAGTCAGATAATGGGTCAGGATGCTGTTATGGTAAAAATTGCAGATGATATATATCTCTCGGGAAAAGCTGACTGGGTATCTGATGAATTTAAAAGGGATCTCAAGAGACAGATCGATCTGATACGACCAAATCTGATTGGTAAAAAGGCCGTAAACATTGTAATGGATTCTTATAAGGGAATTTTTGTATCGTTGTATGATGTAAATAAAGATTTTACAGTTCTTTATTTCTGGGAACCAGATTGCGGACACTGCCAGGAAGCCACTCCAAAGCTGAAAGCCTATTATGATAAGCCAAAGGATTACTCTGTTGAGATATTTGCTGTCTGTACCACCGATGATAAAGCTAAATGGACAAAATATATTGAGGATAACAAGCTTACCTGGATTAATGGATGGGATCCTGAAAGGCTTTCACATTTTGATTATTATTACAATGTCCAGTCAACGCCAACGGTTTACATTCTTGATAAAAACAAGAAAATAATAGCCAAAAAACTTTCCGTGAGTGAAATTGGAAGCTTTATTGATAATTACCGAAAGTATTTCAAACAGGAATGATCTTTTCTTTTACGAGATAACTTATTAACTCATAAATTGAATCGAAACTCAATACTGACTTTTGGTCGCATATCCGCCAATCACCAGAATCTTCAGAAGGCAGTTTAATGAAGGGCATTGTTCTGACTTTTGAAACTGAATAGCCAGCCCGGTTAACTGCTTTCTCAGTCCAGTACCTTGAATATCCGGCACCTTCAATAAATACCTGGCCTTTCTCTGACTCCGATAATACAAATGTTCCGTCATCTTCATTAAATTTTATCACTGTGGACTCAAACAGCTGGCCAAATGCTCCCTTAATCATAAGATCTTCGGGTGCTCCTTCCAAAAGATTGTCATAAAGCAAAAGCCAGGTTTTATCTGATTGACTGACAGCCATCTGCAGGTCGTGTGTCGAAAATATAATTGTTTTATCGTTCTTCTGCGAAAGGAGATGCATCAGATGAAGTATCTCATACCTGCTGCCAACATCCAGAAAAGCAGCAGGTTCATCCATTATCATGATATCAGCATCTTGTGATAATATTCTGGCAATCATTGCCTTTTGCCTCTCCCCGTCTGAAAGTTCAGAGATGAATTTGCTTCTGTGAACTGACATTGATGTCATTTCAAGGCAATCCATTATTATCTTATTATCATTCTTACTGATCTTTCCAATCCAGTTTGTATGAGGAAATCTGCCCAAAGATACAAGATCATAAACTGTCATATTGGCTACTCTTATGCTCTCAGTTGAAATATACCCGACATTTTGAGCAAATTCCCTTCTTGAATACTCTCTAATATCTCTGTTATTATAATATACTTCGCCTCCCAGAGGTGATTGTAATCCACTGAGTGTTCGCAGAAGTGTACTCTTTCCGACACCATTCCTGCCTATTACTGAAATTATTTCACCTTTTCGTGCACTTGCATTAATAGGATTCAGGAGGATGTTTTTCTTCCCTCCGGAAGTATACCCGATAAGCAGAGAGCGCAGAGATAATATTTCGTAATAATTTTCAATCATCAGAACAGGTCAGAGTATTTACGTTTCCGTAGTATAACCCAGATTACAACCGGAATCCCGATTATCGATGTAACAGCATTTACAGGAAGTACACTTTCTGACCCCGGAAGCTGAGAAATGAGATCGCTTAATACCATTACGGCACCACCTGTAAGCATAGTCCCGGGTATAAGAATTTTATGGTCAGAGGTTCTGAATAAAATCCTTGATATATGGGGAACTGCAATTCCAATAAAACCGATGGGGCCACAGAAAGCTGTAACACTTCCAGCAAGTATACTTGTGCATGCAAATATCACATATCGGGCTCTCCGTACATTCAGTCCAATGCTTCCTGCATAACTCTCCCCGAGAAGCAGGGCATTCAACATTTTAATCGAAACCAGGCTTATTATCAAACCTGCCGATATGGATATAAGAAGAACATTTAGCTGACCAGTTGTGAGATTTCCCAGGCTTCCCATTGTCCATATTACATAAGCCTTTAACATTGTTTCATTACTGAAATACTGCATTATTGTTACTACGGCAGAGATTCCGCTTGAGAGCATTATGCCCAGTATCAGTATTGTCATAATATCTTTCAATCGTGATGAAAGCATCATAATTAACAACATAACCATGCCAGCTCCGGTCCATGAGGCAGCAACAAGGATCCAGTTACCCAGACCGCTGATACTTTGCAGTGACAGGTTAGATGAAAAACCAAGTATTACAAAGGCTACGCCAAGGCTAGCGCCTGAACTTATACCAAGAACATAAGGTCCTGCCATTGGGTTCCTGAAGACTGTCTGCATTTGTAATCCACTTACTGCCAATGCTATTCCTACCGTTAATGCAGTTATTGCCTTCGGCAATCTGAATTTCATAATTATTGTTTCAAAGTTGCCGGATGAACTCGAAAACAGAGCTTTAAAAACTTCCGATGTCTTAATGCTCACAGAGCCAAAGAAAATATCCATTCCCAGCAACAGAATAACGAGAAACAAAAGGATTACGAAAATCAGGGTACTCCGATTTCCTCTCTCCTTCCCTTTCATCATTATCAACTTTTCCATACATTATAAAATGAAGTATCCGGGAAAAACTTGCCAGGCAGGGTTTTAATTGAGTTTTGTATAGTAAAACAATTCATAATCACCGAACAAATCAGGATGAAGAATAGCCGATATATCTTTTAAAATAATATGAGGATAAATACTCCCGCTTTCCCAGTAATCATTTCCGCCATCTTTAGTAATACGCTTATTATTATTGTAAAGGTTGCCGTTTTTGAAACAGGGAAGTTGCTTAAGCCTCTGGTCAATATAAGCAATTTCATCTTTTGAGCCTGCACTTCCGGTATTTAACCAGTAATCTGCCGACATGGCTTTCAGGTAAACGTTTTCGATACCAAATGGCATTGAGACATTCGACTTTGTTCCTTTCCATAAATAATCTCCTCCTGCATCTGAAATAATTTTACTTATAAATGAGTTACCTGGTGAAATATACCAGGTATCGTTGAAAGGAAGTCCAAGCAGGACTTTTGGTCTGGATTTACTGTTTCTGCCTATAACTGCCTTCAGATCATTATAAGATTCAACCTCCGAATTATAAATACTGTCTGCCATTTTATCCTTACAGTATAAAGCGCCGAATAGTTTAATCCATTCAGCTTTGGCGAGAGGGTCCGTTTCGAGATAATCAGCATTAAAAATAACTTTAATACCAAGTTCCCTGATTTTAGCAACGTAACCGACCGATTCACTTCCAACGCCATACATCATTACAAGATCGGGAGAGATCTTAAGGATCATCTCTTTATTAAGATTTGTCTCGTATCCCACATCTTCAATTAGCCCTTTCTTTATTTTTTCTCGAATATTTTCAGAGAAAATATAATTTTTCCCTGAAACGCCCGAAATAGTCTTCTCTTCGCCAAGAGCTTCAATCATTGCGATATAGGTTGTAGACATGCAGACTATTTTTTTCACCGGGATAAAAATTACATTTGAAGAATCGAGTCCCTCCGGCAATTCGCTTCCTTTTTTTACCAGGTTATATTTAAACTCAACATCATTTGCCCCCTGCCAGGGATTTGTAATTGTCACAACTTTGTAAGCCGCCCTTCGGGATATCGTAAGTCGCTTGGCAACAGACATTTCATTATTCATGCCAGTCACATTGTCAGCAGACTTTTGATCACCGTCTCGGCAACCATAACCGGAACATAAAATAAGGATCAATAAAGAAATCAGCACATTTCTTCTGTCCAAACAAGGGTACCTCATAACGGTTAATTATTAAATTGAAGTCTGAAGCACATTGAACCTGGAATAATACCCGCTGTATTTCTTGAAACAAATGATCCGTCATTTTTGTAATATAAAAGAGCACCATTTTGTATGAAGTCAACTGCATCAGTCACGAATATATCACTGTTAACGGGGTTAATAGCCAGCTTGTAAAAAGATGCACCCGATTCAGATATTAGAATTGAATTTGGTAATGACGATGCGCTGATATCCATCTGTCGAACTCCGTTCTCAAGATAGAATAGTGTTTGCCCGAAACCATCAATCTGAAGGCATGATGGGTATTCTTCTTTTTTCAGGAAGATATAACTCTGCTCGACCTGGTTGGTTTGGGTATTTATCCTGTCAAGTTCAGCGAAATTTTGTCGGTCCCAACCACCATTACATAGAACCCAAAGCTTCTGATACCTGTCAAGCACCATGCTTTCAGGCTCCATTCCCACCTTAATGGAATCAGCTACTTTGTCAACAAGATCATTAATGACCATTATCTCATTACCTCCACTCCAGTTTGCCACAAAAGCTTTGGTTCCGCTAACCACCATTGATTCTGAAGATCTTCTTATATTTATGTAGCCTGCAATGGTATTTGACGAAAGATTAATAATTGCGACTGAATCTGAATAGAGACTCGACACATATGCTTTGTTGCTGTTGACAATCGCCATATAACGTGGTGATATCAAACCGGTAATTGTTGTTTTTGATTTAAGAGTGGATCGGTCAACAACTTCTATCTTCCCGGAGTTATTGACAACAATATATATTTTATCTTCATTAATAATCATGAAATTTGGGACATCGCCCAGTGGCCTGCCATTTATACTTGCAAAAAGATCATTATAAATCTTCAATGAATCATAGGAAAAGAAAGAAAGGGAACCATTGCCCGATCTGAAATTTCCTTCATTTAAAACAAATAAGCCACCACCTATGGTAACGTCTGAAACAGGTATCTCAGGGATTTTTGTGCATGAGGCTAAAAATGTTGCCAGAATAATTGCAATCAATAAATTCTTCATTTTATTACTATTTAACTATTTCTATCAGAATTTTAATTGAATAATAACGTCCAGGTAAAGGATAATACGCTATGGTTTGATAATTAATATTGAATATATTGTCAATAGTCAGGTTAGTATCAAAAGAGATGCCTTTAATATTCATTTTGATACCTGACGAAACGCTATTAATAAAATATCCGGGAAGGAAGCTCGAATTATCAACTGTGGTAAACCGTTTTCCGATCATATTTGCGGTCCATGAAGCATAGATATTCCTGTACATCAGACTTAATTTTGCATTTGCCTGGTTTTCTGGTATATATATTAATTGCTTACCTTTTACAGCATCATTATTGTAAATTGAACTCTTATTAGTCGCCCGGGTGAAAGAATATCCTGCTTTAAATTTAGCTGTAAGGGGATCGCCGGAATAGTCAACTGAAACAGAAGATTCGAGTCCGGCTGAATTTACGCTCTGAATATTATCTGCAGTCCAGAAGGAAAACTCTCCCGGATGCCATTGTATCATATCTTTAATTTTATTCCTGTATAATGTCAGGTCATAATTCATACTAAAGGAAGAAAATAGTTGCTGCTTCATTACATAGGACAATTCATAAATATAGGCAAATTCGTTTCTTAAACCCGGGTTTCCACCAGGGATCCAGAATAGATCGTTCATCGTGGGTATTTTTGAATTCCTTGATATATTGGCCTTTATGTAATATTCCTGTTTTTCTGTCAGTCTGAATTGTAACCCTGTCGAAAAATCAGGGATAAGTAGTTTATTTTTGTCTAAAATCTCCCTGAACAGCACTGAAGTGCCAATCATGCTAGTTATTTCATGTTGAACGGAAACTGTCAATGATGACATATTCCGCTTTGCAATATGGTTGTAATTATTGGTATTAATGACGTCAATTTCATTATCAAATTCTAATCTTACCCTTGTGTATTCACCAACTCTTCGATCCATTATGCCTTTTATCGAATAGATATCAGATAAATTTCTTGAGTCAATTGAGGCAAGACGGTTAAAATAATTTAACCTGTTTACTATCCAGGCGGCAGTAAAGGTAAAGTTGTTTATCCCTTTGAATATATCATAATTAAGTACGATCCGTAATGATTCGTCATACTGTCTTTCATATGAATTTGACTGTTCAGTCAACATAGAGGCCGGAAGATTACGTTTTGCTGACTGGTACCAGATTCTCGCTGACGCAACATTGTTTATACCCTTGAGATAGAGTTCCTGAATGAAACCTTCCTGGCACACCTGGCTGTTACTGCGGGTCTGCCAGACAGGTTCTGCACCAGCTATGGTATTGAGATACCTGTAATTGTTTTCTGACGTCAGAAAGACAGCCCTGGTGACTGTCTGTAATTTTGTGTTTCCGCTTTTAACTTTTAAAAGTCCGGAATAGGTCCCGAAACTTCCTGTTCCGGCATTTAATGAGATAACAGTCCCCTTCTTCCAGTCAGGTTTGGTTTCAAGATTTATAATTCCGCCTATACCCCCGCTGTTAAGGCTCATTGATGCTCCCCCAAAATAGAGTGTTATATCATCAATCAGACCTGTCGTTATCAAAGACAGATCTGATTGTCCCAGCATTGGATTATTCAGGTTTATGCCATTCCATTCCACCTGAGTATGACCGGCGCCTGTTCCTCTGAATGAAGTAGTTGCAGTACCTCCCGTCCCATAGCTCTTTATGGAAATATTTGAATTTCCAGAAAGAACCTCGGCCAGGGTCAGATTACTGCAATCTTTAAGAATGGAACTATCGATATGTTCTGTTTTATAGCCTGAAAGATCTGAGGTTAATTTCTTCCTGCTGATTACCACTTCATTTATTCTGACAGTATCCTCATTAAATGAGAATTGAGCCTTGAGAGGCACTGTAAGAAGAACCATAATATATATAAAGGCAGATCTCAAATTAAAATATGTCAAAAACGTTATTTAATCCTAAACTAATCTTAATAATTAACTATCATTAAGATCATACTACTGAAATTCAGTGCGCAACGGGAAAATTAAGAGGGAGGAATCAGTATATGATTCGGCGCTTTTCTTCCCGAAAGCTTTGAATATCAGGCTTGCATGGCAGGTCTTCTGACTTATCCCGGTCCGGTGAAGCCTTCCCATGGTATTTACAAACCATAGTGGCAGGTATTTCATCGAACCATCATCGTTAGAACGATCGGGCATCACAGCAGCGGGTACTGTTGCGGATTCTGACCGCATTCCCTTTTCATTGCAATGAATTTAAGTCATTGCAACACCAAAACACAACAAATATAGATGATTTTTATATGCTGTAATCAGAAGAAATATAACAGATATGAACAATTATTAACAATTAATTGATGTTTTTCAAGATTTGTTCCCCGATTCCTGTTTTGTAGCCCGTTGATGAAAACAGAATTTTTCCGTTTTTATCGGATAATAAAACCACAGGCATTTTAATATCAGTTTCAGGAACAATATTTACAAATTTTTTAAATGATTCCATATGATTATCTGTACCATAAAATGTTTTGGATGGCAACCCGTTAATTGAATTAGTGTTTATCTGAGTTTTCGTCTGTACAGGATCAGTCAGGAACAGAAAATCACCACCCCAATCATCAAGTTCGCGCTTAAGAAGAGCAAGATCATTTATTATGTGTTTTGAGGGTTCCTTTTCCGGATCAATCCAGATAATTACTGCTCCCTTTTCGCTAATCTTATCAGGAATACTTTTAGATTTGTCAAGCAGTCTTAAAATATTTTCCAGATCAACCGTTCCGCGACTCAGGTTATCAGAAAAGTTATTTCTCAGCTTTATTACAAGGGTTTTATGTTCATTTTCAGAAAGATCGAAAAAGGAAATATTTGACAATACCTTTCCATCAGCCAGCCTGTTGCCTGTCACCAACATATAATTCCCCGGAGGAAGGCCAAGTTCATCGGTGAAATCGGTAACCTTTTTATTAAAGTCATATTCAAGAGTATTATACCGGCCATTTTCAAATCTTGCCAGTGTGAACTGAATATAATATTCAGGTGCCGGCTTTGTGTCAAAGGAAATGAACTTCACATATCCTTTTTTGTTGCCAGGAGCTTTTTGATCTGAAAAAAAGACATCGTTCCACACATTATTCTTATAATACTGGGGGATATTTTGTCCCGGTTCCAATCTTGAAGGTATGCCAAGAGCCCTGCAAATTGCAATAAAACATACAGCCCGCGAGCCTGTATCAGATACTTTAAGTTCATTAACACCAACAGGTGTTATTGGCGTTTTATAATAATTATCGGCATTGTCAATCTTAATATTTTTATTCAGGTACTGAACAACCAGAGAAGGCTCAGTTGGCCCATTTTTGAGTAAATCAGCAGGCAGGATTTTCCTGAAATAGCTGCGCCAGGGAACAATTATCTCATTGGCAATTCTTGGATTAAGAATATACTTTATAAAGAAATCATCACTTTTTTTACCAGCGAATTCTGCCGGATGGACACAGTTACTCAGATGATCAGAAAGTGTAGTTTCTTTAGTATCCCTGAGGTCCTTATCAGGAAGAATTTCAAGCATTTCCACAGCAAGTTTTCGAAGAGAATCAGGCGTATCTGACAAAAAACGTATTATTTCCTTATAATTACCCATGCTCCTGGCAACCAACTTAATAAATTCAGAAGAATCAATATTAAGCTTACTTGCCAGAGTCTTAGCTTCTTCAGGTGTTGGCCATGAATCTATATATCTCTGACGGATTATATTCTCTTTATCAATTCTTTTTGAATTTTCTTCGGTAAGATCAGGTGAAGGAACCGGGAGTGGTGATCGAACTATCGGAACATCAAGATCGAAATCTACGCTGTAATTCCCTTTGGCTTTTCTGTCGAGCGTCAGAGTGAGTGTGTCAGTTTCAACAACAGAAATTTTTCTATAATTAAAATCATCATTTTTATAAGCCCATATAAGAAGGTCGCCCAACCCGGTTTCAAGATGACTCAATCCATCATTATTAGTTGGAACTATGGCAAGAGGATAAAATTCCGCATAATTATAGAGTTGATACTCAACATTTGCATTTTCAACAGGGTTTCCCTTACTATCAAGCACTTTAATAAAAATTGTTTTTGTTATTGCATATTTTGAAAGGTTATTAACGTCTGTGAAATTCTTTTCTTTAGTTATTGCATTTTCGCTGCCCAGCGGTGCACCAAACGATTTTGTATGCACCAGCATTGCCCTGCGGGCAGGTTCGGTGAACCATCCAAAGTCAAGAGTTGGTTCCGGTTCGCAGGCACCCATATAGAACCATTTTCCATTATCGCAGATTTCAACCCAGGCATGGTTATCGTCGCAGTGAGCCCAGCGGGGAGTGTAAACCTGGCGGGCCGGAATACCTGCCGTTCTTAATGCAGCCACTGTAAAAGTAGATTCTTCGCCGCATCTTCCCCTTGCAGAAAGTATTGTACTCACTGGAGCGGATGTTCTCTCATCGGCGGCCTGGTAAGTAACCTTTTCATGACACCAGTGATTAATTTCAAGAGCAGCATCCCGGATATCCTTACCCTTTATCCTGTTCATTATTTCATCAAAATATACTATCCTGAATGAATCAAGGTTTTCATTATTTACCCGGCACGGCAAAACGTAGTGTAAAAATATATCTTCAGGGATACGGTTACCCCATACTGTTTCAGCCCTTGCTTGCAAAGACATATTCACATTGGCAAGGAAAAATTCACCTGTGTAATCAGCCAGGTCGTTCAGCGGCATGTATGCATAAAGAAATTGCATTGCTTCTTCCTGTTCCGAAGAGAGATTTTTACCAAAGACTGAGAACAAGGAACTGTTCCTTCCGGCACAAAGGGCTTTTCTTGAATTAAAAGAGTTTTCAATACCCTCCATATATTCCTTATTTGTTATAAGATGTTTAGTGGAACAACAGGTTGAAAGCGCCAGGATTAGCACCATCAGAAAGTTTAGGGAATGTTTCATGTTGCTTATATTCTAAATAGTACCGCAGGAATTTCTTACTATAAGTTCCGGTGAAATATTAACCTGTCTTTTATACTTTCCTTTTCCTGAATTTTTTACTTCTGACCAGATCATATTTGCCACTTTTATGGATAAACCTGAAAGAGGTTTCCTGAGACAGGTAACCGGAGAAAACATTATATCAAAACCAGTTCCCTCTTCCATTGACAGGATCGCTATATCTTGCGGAACCCTCAGCTTTTTTTTTCTAAGAAGTGCCATTATGGGATAAACAAGGCTGGCATTCATTATTATCATTGCATCCGCACGATAAGGCGGACGAAGAAACTTATCAAACTGTGATGAATCAATCTCATCTCCTGCAGCGGGTTTATCCACGTCTATAACAACCGGCCTGCTTATTTCTTTTTTCTGATCAAGTGCACTGACTACATCCTGTATGGCAACAGTATCTTCATGAAAGGTCTTGCGGTCGGCTATAATAATTATGTTTTTATATCCCAGATTGAATAAGTGGTTTACTACAAGGCGTGCTCCGGCAGCTGTATCAGTGCGTATGGTATTCAAATGCAATGATTTTACCGATTTCTCGAGTAGCACAAATGGATAATCAGTTGTCTTCAAGGATCTTATCGTACTGTCATCAGCGGCATCACCAAGTAGTATAAGTCCGCTGTAGAACTTTTTAAATGCACTTACAAGTCTGTCATAGCGCTGATCATCAGGATCCTTCGTTACAATTGAAAATCCTACTCCTATGCTGGAGAAAGCTTTTTGAAGAAATGGAGTAATCTGCACAACGAAAGGATCGTTTAGTGAAGGCACAATCATACCTAAAACTCCTGGTTTGTCCTCAACAGGAAGATTATCATTTTTGTCGTGTACAGTATCGAAATAGCCCATCGACCTTGCAAGAGACAGGACTTTCTCCTGTGTATCCTTGCGTATGCCCTGTTGATCGGCTTTATTATTAAGTACCAGTGATACCAATGTACCCGATACACCCAGCCTTGCGGCTAAATCTTTATTTTTAAATTTTTTCCCCATTTCCACGATTTATTGGAAGAAATAAATTTAGTGCTTTTTTCTAACAAGAATAATCTTTTTAGAATTTTTAATAAATTTTAACTAAAATTTAAAAATAATTGTAGTAGTAGAGCTCTACTACTACAATTATTATACACAATCACTAATATTTATTTTTTTGGAGGGTTAATACCTCTTTGTTTGGCAGCAGCCTCGAGGCGCTGTTGCCATTTTGACTTCTTAAGAGGTTTCTTTTTATTTTCCTCGAGTTTCGCTAAGACAGCCTCTGCATTTACAAATCGTTTGGAAATGAGGTTCTGTCCAAAAGTAATCATATTTGCCAGGAAATAGTAATAGGTAAGTCCTGCAGAGTATTGGTTCAGTATCAGCATAAACATGATCGGCATCATATACATCATCAGCTTCATTCCTGGCTGGTCAGAACCAGGGGAACTACCAGTCATCTTCATTGTGAGCAATGTTGAAGCCGTCATCAGAAGCGTAAACAGGCTCACATGATCTCCATACATAGGGATGGTGAATGGAAGTTTCATGATTGAATCATATGTTGATAAATCAGTAGCCCACAAAAAATGTTCCTGGCGCAATTCAATTGATACAGGGAAGAACCTGAACATCGCAAATAATATAGGCATTTGCAGCAACATTGGAAGACAACCTCCCATAGGATTGACTCCTGCCCTCTTATACAGATCCATCGTAGCCTGCTGCTTTTTCATAGCATCCTCCTTCTTAGGAAACTTCTTTCCTAATTCATCAACCATTGGCTTTAGAATCTGCATTTTTGCCTGCGACTGAGTAGATTTAAATGTGAGGGGGTATAAGACAAGTTTAATGATTACTGTAAGTATCAGAATAATAATTCCATAATTGCTTATGTAATTATCAAGCCAGTTAAAAATCGGGATGATTACAAAGCGGCTGATCCAGCCAATTATATTTCTTCCAAGGAAAACCATTTTATCGAGTTGAAGCCCTTTTCCTTCTTTCCTAAGAGTGGGTATGGAATTTGGTCCGTAATACAATTTCATACTAACAGCGGTGGATGAGCCAGGGTTATATGGCACTCCGAGTTCCGCTGTATAATAGCGGATATATTTCTTTGAGGCTACTGTCTTTGTCGACTTAATTAAAGCATTCTGGAAATAATCATTTGAAATGAGTATTGAAGAAAAAAACTGATCCTGAAAAGAAACCCATCTGAGTTTAGTGGTGATATCTTTTTCTTCAGTCTCCTTTGATTGCCGGAGTCGAAAGCCGGTAACTTCGTCCTGGAAATACTTATAGTTAATAGTTGAATAATATTCTTCATTCTGCCTCCCCCTTTCCTGTTGCGGTATATACATTTTCCAGTCAAAAGTGAGGCTGTTTTGATTTGACGCAATTATGTCATCCATCGATTTAAACCTGACATCAAAATTAACTATATATTCATCAGGCTCAAGCGTATACTTGTACTCAATATACTTATCATCGCCGGCTATTAACCTGAGGATAACACTTTGCGGCTGAGATCCCACCACTACTGTTTTCTGGTCGCTTGCAGTTGTAAAATAGAGATTGTTTGTTTGAACTGCCTTATTATCTGATGTATAGAAGTTAAAACCAAAAACTGTTGAGTCTCCGGAAAACAATATTAACGGTAATGAATCATATGTATGATAATCCTTTAATCTTGCCGAAAACACTCTGCCGCCTTTTAGTGAGATCTTAAGTTCCACCTTATTATTCTCGAGTGTGATATAATCATTTACACCTGTCGCTGCCGGGGCGAATACCCCGTACTGGCTGGCATCTTTTTTCTGTTCAGCGGCAGGTGACTCCGGTAATTCTTTTTTTACCTGGGTTGAAGATAAAGTATCAGTCTTTGGCTGTTCAGGAACGATGCCCAGTTTAGTATTGAGTTCATTTATTTTCGCGATAACATCTGGCTGATTTGGCTTGAACCTCAGGGCATTTATATATTCTGCCCTTGCATTCTCCAATTCTCCTTTGGCATAATCGGCCTCTGCAACCGCAACAGCTTTTTCATAGCTTTTATTTAACCTGCTGCTATTATATATGCTGAAAACAATGAAGATCGCAAAAATCAGAATAAGTCCTGTTATTGTATTTCTATCCATTTTTATATTTTATATTAAAAATATTGCAACATTTTTTATCCGATACAGGCTTTGACAAAATTTACAAATAAAGGATGAGGATTGAGAACAGTACTGCTGTATTCAGGGTGAAACTGTACCCCAATGAACCATTTAAGATCAGGAATCTCCATTATTTCGACCAGGTTAGATTCGGGATTTATACCAACCGGGATCATTCCATTTTGTTTAAAATCATCAAAGTACTTATCGTTAAATTCATATCTGTGCCGGTGTCTTTCGACAATCTCGGTTTTCTTATATGACTGATATGCTTTTGAATCTTTGCTTATAATGCATTTGTAACCTCCCAGACGCATTGTTCCTCCTTTATCAATAATACTTTTCTGTTCTTCCATGAGATCAATTACCGGGTATTTTGTTTTATGATTTATTTCAGTTGAATGAGCACCCTCCAGTTTAAGAACATTTCTTGCAAACTCAATAACAGCACATTGCATACCAAGGCATATTCCAAAAAATGGAATATCATTTTCCCGCGCATATTTGGCTGTTAAAATTTTACCTTCAATACCCCTTGAACCAAAACCCGGAGCTACCAGAATTCCGTTTAATCCGCCCAGTTTAACTACAACATTATCTTCAGTTATATCTTCTGAATGAATGTATACAACATCAACTGTACACTCGTTCATTGCTCCGGAATGTATAAACGATTCAGCTATAGATTTATAAGCATCAGGAAGTTCAACATACTTTCCAACCAGTCCAACTTTAATTTCATGCCTGGGGTTTTTTAACTTTTTCAGAAATTCTCTCCATTCTGCAAGTTGTGGTTCCATTTTAGCAGGAAGAGCCAGTTTTCTTAACACTGTTTTATCGAGACCCTGATCGAGCATCTTAATTGGCACTTCATAGATTGTAGAAACATCAACTGATTCAATTACGGCACTTTCTTCAACGTTACAAAATAATGCAACCTTCCGTCTAATATCCTCATTAAGATGTCTTTCAGTCCTCAGTACCAGGAGATCAGGCTGAATTCCAGTTTCAAGAAGTTCCTTAACTGAATGCTGGGTAGGTTTGGTTTTTGATTCTCCTGTTGATGAAAGGAAAGGAACAAGGGTAAGGTGGATCACTATACAATTTTGTGTGCCCAGTTCCCATTTCAACTGACGTACAGATTCAATATAGGGTAATGATTCAATATCACCTACTGTTCCGCCGATCTCAGTAATAACTATATCAAACTTATTGCCGGAACTTACCAGTTTGATCCTCCTCTTTATTTCGTCGGTGATATGAGGTATCACCTGCACAGTTTTTCCGAGGTAATCGCCTTTTCTTTCCTTATTAATAACAGCCTGATATATACGGCCTGTTGTTACATTGTTTGCCTGGCTTGTAGGAACATTCAGGAACCTTTCATAATGTCCAAGATCGAGGTCGGTTTCAGCACCGTCAAGAGTGACATAACATTCTCCATGCTCATAAGGATTAAGAGTGCCGGGATCAACATTGATATACGGATCGAGTTTCTGTATAGTAACAGAATAACCCCCTGCCTGCAATAATTTTGCAAGAGAAGCTGAAATAATACCTTTCCCCAAAGAGGATGTTACTCCCCCCGTAACAAATACGTACTTAACGTCTGCCAAAACAAGAAAATTTAATAGGTTGATACTCTGAAATCATTTTTATTATTCATCAAGACCTGACTGGTCAATCATCTTGACTTTTTCTTCAAGTGTTTTAATAAGTTTCTTGGCATTTTCAATTTTCTCCTCCACCTCTTTGATCATTGTATCGGCATTGGACGATTTGGCAAAAAATCCGATATTGTTTTCCCATAAAACTATATCGCTTTCCAGTTGCTTGATCTTTGTAAAGAATTTTTCTCTTTCATTGCGAACCTTTCTTGAGGCTTTTGGATTTGCTTTGAGATTATCGAGTTTGGTTTTGTATTTCAGGATACTTTTATCCTCATCTCCGATTTTCAGTTTATCAAATTCCTTATTGAGAGCATTCCTGTACCTACTGGTAATCTCATCCTTCATATTAAACGGAACAAAACCTATATCGGTCCATTTTTTCTGAAGCTCTTTAAGTCTTTCGAAAGCAGCCTGAACATCAGCACCGGGTTCAAATTTTTCAAGCTCTTCGATAATTTCAAGCTTAGCCTTCAGGTTATCCTCATATGACGTATCAAGCTGAGCGAAAAATTCTGCTTTCTTATTGAAGAAAGTATCACATGCCTTCCGGAATCTTTTCCAGCATTTTTCCGATTGCTTACGTGGAACTGGTCCTACCTCTTTCCATTCTTTCTGGAGCTTTATTAATGCATCAGACGTTGTTTTCCAGTCCGTACTGTTCTGAAGTGCCTCAGCCTGAATACATAATTCTGTTTTAAGCTGAAGGTTATTTAATTGTATTTCTTTATTATCAGCATAAAATCCTCTTTTCTTTTCGAAGAAAGTATCGCATGCCTCTCTGAAACGCTGATAAACTCTATTGTTTTGTTTTTTAGGGGCAAATCCTATCGTACGCCAGATCTTCTGTAACGCGACCACCTTTTCAGCTTTTTCGTCAAAGTCCTTAAAGCTCTTGAGTTCAAGCAGATTGATAGACTCTACTTCCTCGCAAAGAGCAATTTTTGCTTCAAGATTATTTCTTTGCTCATCCTTCTGGTTTTCAAAATACTCATGATGCCTTTTATTTATTTTGGATGTAGCTTCCTTAAACCTCTCCCATATCTCATTTTTTGATTCCAGGGGAACCGGACCAATTTCACGCCATTGATTATGAAAATCCTGCAGTGATCTGAATGCATTTACAGGGTTTGGTTCAAGAAGCAGCTCTTCAGCTTTTTCACACAAGAGTACCTTTGCTTCAAGATTCTTTTTAAGATCGAGATCCCTTAATTCTTTATTTATTTTAATATAATCGTAAAAAATCTCAACATTATGGTGGTAATTCTCCCATAGGTCTTTTAATGATGATTGCGGAACAATGCCGGTAGAGTGCCATTCATTCTGCAACGCGCGGAAATCGTGAAAAGTCTTGTTTATTGACTCTTCCCTGTTTACCAGATCTTTTATCTGATCGATTATATCATACTTTTTCTTTAGATTCTCGTATTTTTCAGCTTCCTGAACCTTATTAAAATCAGTTTTTTTCTCTTTATATTTTTCAAGAAGGTTTTTTACTCGTGCATCGTCAGGATCAACCCAGACCCTGTAATCCTCAATTTTACCGCTTTCCTGAAGGAATTTCGATTTTCTTTCATCAGCTTCATGCTTTAGTTTTTTATAAAACAGGGCTTTTATTCGGTCAACGTCATCCCTTATCTCTGCCGGTGGCCTGTTTTCAATTATCAGGGCAAGTGTTTCAACAAGTTCATGCTTGGAATAGCCTGAATAATCAACCGGTGGTAATTCAATATTGCTTATATTTTCTTCAGACGGATTCTCTTCTGATGCCTCTTTAGGTTCATCTTCTGATACCTCTTTGGATTCCTCTTCTGATACCTCTTTAGGTTCTTCCTCTGGAACTTCCTCAGGTTCTTCCTCTGGAACTTCCTCTGGAACTTCCTCAGGTCCTTCCTCTGGAACTTCCTC
>Ga0315536_1000439_pt1 | contig 20731 bp, 16 predicted proteins | sample SalMarSW160230MG_FD_203093 | JGI IMG/M metagenome (GOLD analysis project Ga0315536, IMG submission 203093) | Salt marsh sediment microbial communities from the Plum Island Ecosystem LTER, Massachusetts, United States - Salt Marsh Sediment SW1602-30 ...
TATGAGAAGATTAAATAAAATATTCAATCAATCCTACGAAATCGAAGATGATAAGAACACAGACCACTCAATTAAAAATATCCACGGAGAGATTGATTTAAGAAAAATTTCTTTCAGGTATAGCGAGGTCCATCCATGGATTTTAAAAGATGTCGATCTTAATATTCCTGCAGGTTCAACCATCGCAATAATGGGCTATACCGGATCGGGAAAAACATCTTTTATCAACCTAATACCAAGACTATACGATTGTACCGAAGGCGAAATTCTTATTGATGGAAAAAATGTAAGACAAATTCCACTTGATGTTCTGAGAAAAAATATCGGTATTGTACCCCAGGAACCGTTTTTGTTTTCCGATACGGTAATGAACAATATCAGCTATGGTTTGAAAGAAATAGATCCAAACAGAGTTTATGAAGTTTCCGGTATTGCTTATTTTGATAAAGATGTTGAAGATTTCCCACTCAAATACGATACAATAGTTGGTGAGAGAGGAATAACCTTTTCAGGCGGACAAAAACAACGATGCTCGATTGCACGAGCTTTGGCAACCGATCCTAAAATTTTAATCCTAGATGATTCATTTTCTTCTGTCGATACAAACACTGAAGAAGAAATTCTAAAAAATCTAAAACGATTTATGTACGGGAGAACAAGCATAATTATTAGTCACCGAATTTCTACAGTAAAGGATGCAGATCATATCATCGTTTTACACGAAGGTAAAATTGCCGAACAGGGAAAACACGAAGAGCTTGTTGCGAAAGAAGGAATTTACGCCAGCTTGCATTACAAGCAATTGCTTGAAGAAGAATTAAAGGAAATAGGTTAAATTTGAGCAGCAGCGATTATACTAGCGAAGATGAAGTACTAGGCAAAGCTTACGATGCCCGGTTGATGAAAAGATTGCTTGGTTATGTAAAACCATATAAGCACTATGTAATCTTTGCAATATTTTTGAACGTGCTGGTAGCAGCATTAGGACCGATACGTCCTTACCTTACAAAAATTGCAATCGATAAATACATTGCCAATTCCGATTATAACGGCCTTATGTTGATCGGCATACTTTTATTTGCCTCTCTGTTGTTCCAGGCAGTAATGCAGTATTTATTAACTTACTTCACGCAGTATCTCGGTCAAAGAACACTTTACGATCTGCGAACTCAGCTTTTTAATCACATCCAGAAATTAGCTCTTAAGTTTTTTGATAAAACACCAATCGGACGAATTGTAACACGGGCAACAAATGATGTTGAAGCTCTCGGCGAACTTTTTTCGTCCGGTATTGTGATGGTTTTCAGCGATGTTTTTATAATCCTCTGGATACTTGCATTTATGTTTTTTATGGATGTTCAATTGTCGTTTGTAACTTTATCTGTTTTACCGATTCTTATTTACGGCACTTTTCTTTTTCGCAGAAAAGCAAGAGAAAGTTACCGCGATGTAAGGCTTCATCTTGCAAGATTGAATTCATATATGCAGGAACACATTACCGGGATGAATGTTGTTAAAATTTTTAACAAAGAACGAAATGAACTCGAAAAATTTTCAAGTATTAATAACGATTATCGCACAGCAAATATAAAATCAATTTTCTATTACGCTGTTTTTTATCCCAGTGTTGAATTGCTTAGCTCTATTGCAATAGGTTTAATTATATGGTACGGCGGTGGCGAGGTGATTCAAAGTACGTTAACAATCGGTGTTTTATTCGCTTTCATTCAATACACGGAAATGTTTTTCAGACCGATACGCGATCTTTCGGAAAAATATAATATTATGCAAACAGCAATGGCTTCTTCGGAAAGAATATTTAAACTGCTTGATAATCAAACATTTATTAAAAATCCTGAGAACCCGGTAAAGCTGGAAAAGATCGACGGTAAAATAGAATTCAGGGATGTTTACTTTGCATACAACAATGATGATTACGTTTTGAAAAATATTTCATTTACCATCAATCCAGGTGAAACAGTAGCTATCGTTGGACATACCGGTGCAGGGAAAACAAGTTTGATTAACATCCTGACAAGGTTTTACGATATCAACAAGGGAGATATTCTTGTAGACGGGATAAATATCAAGACTTTAGATAAAAAAGATTTGAGAAAATTTATATCAATTGTTCTGCAGGATGTATTCCTGTTTTCGGGAAATATTGAATCGAATATTAATTTATATAATGAGGATATTACACGCGAAAAAATAATTGAAGCAGCTAAAATTGTAGGAGCTGATGAATTCATCAATCATCTCCCAAATAATTATGAAGAGGAAGTAAAAGAACGCGGTGCAACTCTTAGCGTGGGGCAGAAACAATTAATATCTTTTGCACGTGCGTTGGCTTATAATCCTCAGATATTAATTCTCGATGAAGCCACTTCAAGCGTCGATACCGAAGCTGAACAGTTAATTCAAAGAGCTATTGAGAAATTGCTTGTTGGAAGAACCGCAATCGTTATTGCTCACAGGTTGTCTACCATACAAAATGCCGATAAAATTATTGTGCTACATAAAGGCGAAATACGTGAAACCGGAAATCACCAGGAGTTGCTAGCAAAAAAGGGGATCTACTATCGATTGTATCAATTGCAATACAAAGACCAGGAATTAGCTGCATCTTAATTTTATAATTACCAGGAAGTTTGAAAATGGCAAAGATAAAATTCTTAACCTTAGCCCGTCATATTATCGGAGAGGAAAAGAAATATCCTCATGCAACCGGTGAACTTTCAGGTCTGTTGCATGATTTATCATTAGCAGCAAAAGTAATTTCACTTGAAGTTAACAAAGCAGGCCTAGTTGATATACTCGGTTTTACAGGCGATAGCAACGTGCACGGCGAGAAAGTTAAGAAGCTCGATATTTTTGCACACGATATGCTGATTCGGGCAATGGATCATGGTGGACATCTTTGCGTTATGGCCTCCGAAGAAGAGGAAGATATAATTCACATCCCGCCTAAATATAACATAGGCAAGTATGTACTTTTATTTGATCCTCTGGATGGATCATCCAACATAGATGCAAATGTTAGTATCGGAACAATCTTTTCTATTTACCGCCGAGTTTCTTCTGCGGGCAAGCCCGGAACACTTGAAGACTGCCTTCAACAGGGCTTTAATCAGGTAGCCGCTGGTTATGTTGTTTACGGATCGAGCACAATATTGGTTTATACAGCAGGTAATGGTGTTCACGGATTTACATTAGATCCTGCCTTTGGTGAATTCATTCTTTCACATAAGAATATTCAAACGCCGAAAAAATCAAAAATTTATAGTATTAACGAAGGTAATTATCTTTACTGGCATCCGGGATTAAAGAAATATATAAAGTACCTGCAGGAAGAAGATGAAAAAACAGGAAGACCTTACACAGGAAGATATATTGGTTCTATGATTGCAGATTTTCACCGGAATTTATTGTTCGGTGGAATTTTCATGTATCCTGCTGATTCCAGAAATCCAAATGGAAAATTAAGACTTATGTATGAATGCAATCCGGTTGCATTTATCATTGAGCAAGCCGGCGGCAGAGCGATAGATGGAAAGCAAAGAATACTGGATATTAAACCGGAGAATTTACATCAGCGTGTGCCGATATTTGTCGGAAGCGAAGAAGATGTAAATATGGTTGAAAAATTTATGAAAGAAAGTGAATTAAGGAATGATCGCTAGAAAACTATATTAATTCGCCTGGACTATTTCATCTTTTCGAGTTCCCTATTTATCTTATCTGCAAATTCCTTTGGTGTAATTCCATTTAATTTTAGTTTGGAAGTTTTAACAAGTATTTCCGGTGGATCGCCTTCCCCCGTCATATATTTGTACAAACCGAATCCCAGCCTGTTCCTATCATTTTCTATCGGCAGAAACGCACTAAATAATTGTACAATGTTGTACACCTTTTTTTCAATAGTCGAATCTGCAAATTCCCTTGTTTTTGGTGGCGTTAATGAGCCCATATTAATTCCTCATAATTACAGTTGTAAAAATAAAAGTGTTATGGGCAAACATCAACCCGTTTGGCTATGAATTGCATAATTCTATAAATTTGTGCGATATTCAATAATTATTAAATGTTTTGAATCTTAATAAAGTTAAAAAATTACTTATAGTACGCCTGAGTTCTCTTGGGGACATACTACTTACGACTCCATTGATCAGGACTATTAAAAAAAAATATCCGGATATAGAGACAGACTTTGTGTTAAGAAAAGAATACTATGATCTGTTAAAGCTAAATCCATATATAAATAAAATTCACTTATTCGATCACGAAGAAAGTGAAACAGATAAATTTGAGTCTGCAATTCAAAGAAATAAATATGATCTGGTTATAGATCTTCAAAATAATATCAGATCAAAGAATTTGTTAAAAAACTGCAGCGCTGAAATTGTTTCACTCAAAAAGAATAATATAAAGAAATTTTTACTAGTCCATTTTAAAATAAACAAACTGAAAAATGCGCCGCCTATTCCTGAAAAATATGCCAGAACCATCAAAGATTTCGAATTAGATAATGAAGGATTAGATTTGTTCACCGATAAAAATTCTTTTTATTTTGACGCTGATACCACAAAACTAATCGGTCTCTGTCCCGGGGCAAAACATTTTACTAAAATGTGGTCTAAAGATTATTTTATCGAGCTCGGCAATCTCCTTGAACAAAATGGTTACCAAGTTGTATTGTTCGGAGGGAAAAACGATAAGCAACTTTGTACCGAAATAAAAAGTGAATTATCAAATACGATCGATCTTTCTAACAATGATGATATTCTTCAAACAGCAGCAGATATGAAAATGTGCAAAACTATTTTCTGCAACGATTCCGGTTTAATGCACACTGCAATTGCTGTAAAAGTGCCTGTAATAGCATTTTTTGGTTCCACTGTACGTGAATTCGGTTTTACACCTTACAAAAGTAAAAGCGTTGTACTCGAAAATGATAAATTATCGTGCAGACCTTGCAGTCATATAGGCAGAAGCAAATGCCCCAAAAAACATTTTAAATGTATGCTTGATATTTCCCCGCAGCTCGCCTATAATAAACTAAAATCGTTTATAATTACATGAAAACATTCTGGTCGGTTTTTTATAACGTATTATTTCTACCCTCATTGTATTTGATTTTACAAATACTGGGATTCTTTAATCAGAAAGTGAAAAAAGGGATCGAGGGACGAAAACGTGTTTTCGAAAAGCTGATAATCGAAATGAAGCAGCTTAAACCAGATAAAAAAAATATCTGGTTTCATTCTGCATCACTCGGGGAATTTGAGCAGGCGAAACCAATTATAGAAAAATTGAAAGAAGAGCAAAATGTGAATATCATTATTACATTTTTTTCTCCATCCGGTTACGAAAATTCGCGAAAGTATCCATATGCGGATTTAATTTCTTATTTGCCATTCGATACTAAAAGTAACACCGATAAATTTGTGCGAATTGTGAAACCAGATCTCGCAATTATGATGCGTTATGATATCTGGCCTAACTTGATTTACAAATTAAAAGAGTTCAACTATCCGGTTTTTATTGTTGATGCAACAATGCGAAAGGATTCATTACGCACCTTACCATTCATGAAATCTTTTCACAAAGCATTGTTTTCCAGTTTTTCAGGATTTCTAACAGTATCAAAGTCTGATGCTGAAGGATTTAAATTATTCAATTGCAGCGATGATAAAATCAAAGTAGTGGGCGACACACGTTTTGACCGCGTACTTCAGAAAAGCATACAGGCACGCGATAAAAACCTTATTAACAAACCTGTTGTTGAAAATAAAAAAGTTTTCGTGGCGGGCAGTACATGGGAACAGGATGAAGAAGTAATTCTACCGGCGTTTATTAAGCTTGCAAAATTCGATAAAGATGTGATACTCATTATCGCACCTCATGAACCAACTTTGCTTCATTTAGAAAAGATAGAAAATGAATTTGCGGGTACCATGAAAACAATCAGGTTTTCGCATTTAAATAATTATTCTGATGAACGAGTAATAATTGTTGATTCAATTGGAATTCTTTTAACACTTTATACTTACGCAGATGTTGCATTTATCGGAGGAAGCTTTAAACAGAATATTCATAATGTACTGGAAGCTGCGGTTTATGGAATACCTGTTATGTTCGGACCTAAAATCGAAAACTCGCAGGAAGCCAAGCAGCTCCATAAGAGTGGTGGTGGTTTAATGATCTATGGGAAAAGGGAGGCTTACAGAAGACTCCGTACTTTGTTCAGCGATAAAGAACTGAGAGAAAGAAAGGGAAAATTATCCTTCGAATACGTCCATGATAATACCGGCGCAACGCAAAAAATAATAGAAGAAATCAAAAAAGTAGTTTAAAATTAATTCTGCAGATACTTTTCTTTTAAAATTTTGATATGATGTTTTTCATGTCCCGCAATAATGTAAATGAGAGCAAGGACAGTTACTTTATTATCGCTGGCAATTCCACCACGTTTTAACATCTCATCCGAAAAACTTTTAAACATAATTAAATTGGCATTCCTCACAGCTTTAAATTCATTTATTAAATCTTCCACACTTCTCTGGCTATAATTACTGTTAGTAATATAATCATCCTGTTCAAAGCCCGGCAGAGATTGTTCTTCATTTCTGCTAAATGACAAAGCACGGTAAGCCATAACTCTTTCCACATCTATAATATGCCCAATTACTTCCTTAATAGTCCATTTACCTTCAGCATAAGAAATGTTTCCCTGTTCTTCGGATAATGTTTTTAAGAATTCTTCCGATGTTTTCTTTTGAACTTCCAGGATGGATATGATATCATCATCGGGAAGGAGACTTATATACCTCTCATAATACGGTGCATAGTCACCGGGATTTGGTTTCATTGTTACTCCTTTTTTATATTCAAGAAAATTTTTTCACTTTCGCTGGTTGTTTTATAATTTGTCCTGACGAAAGCTAATCTTTCCTTCATAGTTATTGACAAAGCAATATATGGTATATACTTTTCAATTTCTCTCTGTTTACCTGCACAATATCCTCGTTTTTAACCTTGTGCTTCTTTTGTAAATGTTTTTCCTGGATAGAAATAACTTTCGCTTCAATCAATTTATTTAATTTATTTGCTGAAAGCTTTAAACATTTTCTGATAACGAATGATAATTTAAGACTAAAGTCAAAAGGATATTTAATTTTAAATGTTACAATTTCGCTATCAAAATTTAGAATATCCTCTACCGAAATATTATCAAACTGTATATCATATTCGACACTACCTAAATCTAATTCAACATTATTTCTTCGACTTGTTACACGAGAAAAGGCATACTCCCAGGCTATCTCTGTATTATTTTCCAAAAATTTATTGAACAAATCTTTGTTTATCAATTCCGGTTTGGTCCGGGAAAATATAGTCATATTATATGTATTATCACATTTTATACATCTGTAAATTAACCATACATCAATGTTCTTTTTTTGAGCGTTCATTCTGAATTTCTCGCTGCAATAAAACCTGTCGCTACCACAATGATTGCATTTTCTTTTTAAAATAGGGGTATTTCTAGCCATAATCTCCCATATAAATTCTTTACTCATTATTATAATCCTGCTTATTATTCTTTATTAATTTTTCGGTATCATTCGCGTCCTTACAGTTTTGATTGCGGGATTGCCAAAAACAGCAATAGCAGATGCAATTGCTCTTAAAAGCAACGCACGAATGATTTGTATAAATGGAAATACGTTCGGGTAGGATTACCCAAACTAAAGAATTATCAGCCCGTGGTTTATGGGGCTAATATTAAGCGATTATAAATTTACGAGTTGTTCTCAAAATGCAGGTTATTTATTTTTATTTTATACTGTGAAGATAGTCAATCTTAGGTAAAAATGCCTAAACAACAAATCAAATTTTTGCTTGTTTCTAAATCATCATCCATTGTTTCTTTACTTAATTATCTGTTGAATAATGGGTTTTCTAAAGTTTCACGATACGATAACCGCTAACTTATTTTTTTTGCAATATAATGGCTTGTTGCTAAGGCGCAACCAGAACAAGAAATTTTAAACGAATTACTTACTTTAAAAATCTCTAAAATGCCAAATGTGAAAACTGCGTCCGATTAATTGGCTGGTTATATTTTTTACGTACTAAAGTAATTAAACTTTTTTGAAAGCAAAGTCATTTTTGGTGGGGGATTAATCCCCATAATGATATAACCAATTTTCATCATATCAAAAAGGAAACCTAATGCAATATTGAGATTCCGTAAATAAAATACATTGGCAACCTCATCATCAAGATAATTCATTCGAGCTGCTGACCAATGTGTAAAAGCATTTAATATTTTCCAATTTTTATAATAAGGTGCATCTTTCAAATTTGATATGTTTTTCGCAATAACTGCTGCAATTTCAGCTCTCGTCTTAAATTCTATTTCTTCTTTATTGTTAATGATACCAGGTAAAGCTCGCCAATTCATTTTTTGAATACGTTGTAATTTAGGCTTTGCTTTGGGATCAATAATTTCGATATAATTTTTTTGTTTTGCTTTAATGCGATTTTTTATTGGATCGAGTTTTGTTTCAATTGATTTTAAATAAGGATCAATATGAATAAATGCTCCATATTTATCTGACATTTCTAAATAATCATTCGCTCCAAATTGATAGAAACGTTTGGCAAGCTCATCGCTTTTAGTTTTATCATTGTGATAAATTGAATAAAACCAATGTAAATCAACAACAACTTCTAATTGTGATCGCATTAATATAAATACACTGTCTAAATTTGTTGATGATAATTTAGAGATTGCCACTACTAATTCAGAAGATCGGATTATTGAATCAATAATAAATTGATTAGAAAATTTGTGACCATCCTCCTTTTTCTCAATATAAATCCGTAACGAACTAACTTCAGGAAGAATTTGAAGTATAATTTTGTCAAGCTCTTCTTTATCGGGTAAATGAATATTTTTTCTATTTATAACATTTTTCATAAAAATATAACTATTAATTATACTTCCAATCCGCTTTTGGCGGATAGCTATTCTGATAGTAGAATGTTATTCTGATTTCTATTTCCAAATCGCTGTTTCAAATTTTCCTTCAGAGTCTGCAACTCCGCGAAGCATACTTGTTGTATTAAAAGCAAAGACATAGTTACCATCTTTATCAACAGCGATAACTCCGCCGCTTCCTTCGGGCAAACTGTTTATAACTTCATCGGCAGCTTCCTGTAGCGATAATCCTTTATAATCCATCAAAGCGGAAATATTGAAAGCTACGGTGTGACGGATAAAAAGTTCTCCCTGTCCCGTACACGAAACGCCGCATGTTTTATTGTTCGCATAAGTACCTGCATTAACCAAAGGTGAGTCGCCAACTCTTCCAGCCCACTTATCGGTAAGTCCACCGGTGGAGGTTCCGGCTGCAATGTTCCCGAACTGATCTATGGCAACACATCCAACCGTGCCTTTTACTTTTTCTTCTTTCTTCTTCATCCATTGCTGATATCTTGTTTCTACATCAAAATAATGATTGTTAACAGTATCGACTCCGAACTTTATACCAAGCTTATCGGCTCCTTCCCCTGCAAAAAGTACGTGTGGAGTTTTTTCCATTACAAGTCGTGCAAGAGAGATTGGATTTTTAATTGTTTTTACACCTGCAACAGCACCGCTGCTTAAATCCTTCCCATTCATTAAGGATGCATCGAGCTCGTGTGTTCCTTCCGCTGTAAATACAGCACCTTTTCCTGCATTAAAAATTGAATCATCTTCAAAAAAACGAATGACCTGTTCAACCGCATCAAGACTTTTTCCACCGGATTCAAGAATCTTTTTCCCGATATTTAAAGCTTCACTGAGAGAATTAAGGTATGCTTCTTTTGTTTCGCTGCTAATATCAGTCGGAATATATCCTGCCCCGCCGTGAATGACTATTGTGTATTTACCCTGGCTTTGCGAAAAAGTTAAACTGCTGCAGACCAGGAAAAAACAAATAATAAAAATTTTTAATGATGATATGGTTTTCATAATAAATCGCCTTAATTTATACGATAGTAAAAAGCAGAGATTAATTATGTTTAGATTATTAATCTTCCCCGTAATATATTTTTTTCTTAATACTTCCCCTCATTTGGTTGAAAACAAAAATACAACTCAAATTAATGACGACAAAATTGAAATCTATCTAATTAAGAAGCGCTGGCATACAGCAATTGTACTTCAGAATAAGTACATCAACACAACAATTTTCCCTGAAGCAGAACTTTTTGAGAAATATAAATTGATAGATATCGGCTGGGGTGATGCAGAATTTTATCAATATCCGGGATTCGATTCCGGTCTGGCAATGAAAGCTCTATTCTTTAAAACTCCAAGCACTTTAAGAATGGAAGGAATTGCATTATCCAGGAAATCTTATTTCAACATTTCTGAGATAGTAGTACGCCTTGATATTTCGAAAAAACAGCTTCAAAAAATTACAACTTATATAAGTAATACTGTTTACAGGGATGATAATTCCAAACCAATAATTTTAAGTAAAGCAGGATTAGGTCGAATAATATTTTTCAAATCGAATGGTGAATATCACCTGTTCAATACCTGTAACACGTGGCTTGCAAAATGTCTTTATGATGCGGATATAAAAATAAGAAAAAGCCTGATACTAACTGAGGAACTGTTTAATGATGCTTCACAAATCGGAACTGTTTTAAAAGCCGGAAATTGATTCTTCCTATTTATGATGTCCCACACTACTCTATTCCGCCATTTAATATCTCATCACTCAATCGGGTTGCTTTATACAAATCACGAATTGCTTCCATCATTCCGAGTGCACTTACCGATACCGTTCTGTTGGCTTCGGTTATATAAATAAACCGGGAAGGGAGACTTTCAATATTTCCATCGAATGCTACACCGACAATTTCAGCATTTGTATTAATTACTGGGCTTCCTGAATTCCCACCGATTATGTCATTCGTACTTACAAAATCCAGAGGCGTTGAAAGATCGAATTCTTCAGGAAGATTCTCCCAGTACTTCGGCAGATTAAACGGGAATTTTTTATCGAAAGAATAGTACCTGTCGAGGGAACCGTAGAATGTGGTTTTGTAAGGTGCACGTGTTCCGTTGTAGTCATATCCTTTAATAATTCCGTCAGCTATTCGTAAGGAAAATGTTGCATCCGGAGGAATAGTGTCTCCATACACTTTATATAATGCCTCACCAAGTTTCTGATTATCCAATTGTTCTTTATTCCGCAGGTTTTTTGTTATTTGCGTGATACTATCAAGTTCATTATGGGTACGAAGGATAAAATAAATAAAAGGATCTGTTGAATTCAAAATGGTATCACTTCCCCGTTTAGCTAAGCTGATTGCGGAATCTTTGTTCATTAACACCGAATTCGATAACATATAATCGACTGCTTTTTGCCCGGTTTTTCCATCAAAAAGTTTTTTTACTAATTCATTGTTATTGTTCAAATTTCTGGTAATTACATTTACTTTTACAAGTAAGAGCTTTCTTTGTAAAGCCGTATCAAGGTTTACTGGGTAAATATTATCGATTGTCTCTTCAAGATTATCTTCTTTATAAGATTCTTCTCTTTCATCGTTCGGCAACTTTAACTCCTCCGCAAGTTTTATAAGATTGCCGGCTATAGAAAAGTACAAAGGTGTGTAACGAGATCTTAATGAAAATGCAAAGCTCTTATTGGCATATTTGGATAATTCCTCCTGAGATTTTTCAATTTCATCCCAGATGTTTCCGTATTTACAATTCAATTCCGGATTGCTTTGAACTGCTTTTTTAAACCTATTTTCAAAATTCATTTTTCTTGCCATTAAAACCGGATCAATTAAAGCTTTATATGTTCCGTTGTACACTTTTAATGAATTTCCGATTGAATACAATCTTGCAATAATCCTTGTATTCTGAGCGCTGTCTTCCCTCACCATTTCATCATAAATAGCATAAAGATCTTTATACATACTTATAAGCATAGGATACCTGATATCACGAGCATATTTAATCTGGGCCATCGTATTTATTCTGTCTGTACTCCCGGGATTTCCAACAACAAACACCGGCTGATTTTCTACAACACCATTTTCACTCCAGCTAAAATGATATGGAGTTTTAGCAGGTTCGCCATTTTCATCGTAAGCACGCAAGAAGGCACAATCAAGTCCGTAACGCGGATAAGTAAAATTATCATAATCACCCCCCAGCTTAGCCGTGAAAAGATCAGGTACAAAAAACAAACGGATATCATAGAATCTTTTATAACCGTACAAAGAATATTTTCCGCCCTGGTACAGTGGGATAATTCTGAAATTAAGATCGGGATCTTTCTCTTCTGAATCCTTAATAATGTTTTCAATCTTTGCATTACGAATGCTTATCTTCTCAGAATCAGTTTCCGTTTCACTCATCGCATTAAGGATTTCATTTGTAATATCTTTTATCACCATCAACTCATCTATAAATAAACCTGGAACTTTTCTTTCCTCATCTAATGATTCAGCATAAAATCCGTTTCGCAATAAATCCTCGTCATCCCGGTTAAGTCTGCTTAGAATTCCTCTTACACAATGATGATTTGTCATGATCAATCCGTCTGCCGAGATAAATGAGGCAGAGCAGCCATTACCAAATCGAAGCGCTGATTTTCTTACTTTCTCAAACCACTCGGTGGACGGTTGAAAGTTGTATTCTTTTTCAAAATAATCAAGCGGTGGATGTTCAAAGGTCCACATCTTGCCCATGTCGAACTTTTGAGCTTTAACTGTATCAAGGTTGACCCCATAAACTTGTTGTGCGAACGATAAAGAAGCCAAGAATATTATTTGGAAAATTATTGCGAACCGGAATATTTTGAATTTCATCTTTTTACATCCATTTTAAACTGTAAGAAATTAACAATTAAACTTAGTTAGATGAACATTTTTTATCAAAAAATTAACAATGCTTAAAAGAGAATCTTACAGGATAAACAAAGCCGGTTCGATAAAAAATCTCAAGCTTGTTGAAGAAGGGCTTTCCGATCCGGCAAAAGATGAAGTTACGGTTGAAGTGAAATCCATAGGGTTGAACTTTGCGGATTTGTTTGCAATACAGGGGCTTTACAGTGCAACGCCAAAAGAAAGTTTTATTCCTGGTTTAGAATATTCGGGTACAGTCATAAAAAAAGGAATGGATGTAAACGAATTTAATGAAGGTGACGATATCGTTGGTGCAATCAGATTCGGCGCTTATACAACTCATCTTAACATAAATAAAAGATACATCTTAAAACTGCCAAAGAATTATTCATTTGAAGCAGGCGCTGCAGCAATTGTTCAACCGCTTACCGCTTATTACTCACTTGTCGAACTTGGAAACATTAAGGAAGATAGTACGGTCCTTGTAAACAGTGCCGCAGGTGGTGTTGGCATTCATGCAAACCGGATTGCAAAAAGTTTTAAAGCATTTACTATCGGAACTGTGGGCAATAAAAACAAAATCGATTTCTTACAAAAGGAGCGATACGATAAAACTATCGTACGTGATTCCAGCTTCAAAAAACGACTAAAAGATGCATTGGGGAAAAGAGAATTAAATATTGTGCTTGAATCAATTGGAGGAAAAGTATTTGAAGATTGCTTCAGACTTTTATCACCTGGGGGAAGGATAATTATTTACGGCGGCGCGCAGTTTATGTCGCACTCATCCTCTCCAAATTATCCTAAGGTGATTTACCAGTATTTAACACGACCGAAAGTCGATCCTTTAAAACTTTCTGATACAAACAGATCCGTGATGGGTTTCAATCTCATTCATTTATGGGATAATCCTGAAGGATTAAGAAAGATGCTTACAGAAATATTTGAAATGAATCTAGCAGAACCTCACATCGATAGAGTATTTCAATTTAGTGAACTAATCGATGCATTAAAATATTTCCAATCAGGAAATACGATTGGGAAAGTAATTATAAACATTTAAATGAAGTATGATTTTAAGCTAAATGTAAAGTGTAATCATTAAAGCTCATCGCAGCTATTGTATTTCCCAGGTTAGTTTCCTTCCCGGCAAAATGTCTCTTCAGCATATCAATTAAAAATCTCCTTTGCTGTGGATTAACTCTATAAAGAATTTTCATCAGCATAATTGCGGAAAATACCTTATCAGACAAAGACATTTCTGTAAATGATTCCTCAAAACCTTTAACCTCCATATTGTCTTTCTGTTTTAGAAAATTCTCATATCTCTCATGTATATCGGGGAGAGAATACACTTGCTGGTATACCCAACGACGACCTTCGAGAAGCGTATCAGCAGACATTTGTTTTGGTTTAAAACAAACCGATTCAAGACTGTAGTGTTCCCAATCCTTGTGAAGAATTCTTCCTTCACGTTCAAATCGCTCGTAAAGACGCGTACCGGGAAGCGGCGTAAGGATATTTATCATGCTGTAAATCATATTTGTATCTCGTATGAATTTTACAGTCTTTTCAAAAATTGATTCATCTTCAGCATCATTTCCCAATACAAATGATCCAAGAACTTTAATACCGGCAGATTGGATGTTATCAATACACTCGTAATATTCGTCCACCTTGTTGATCTTCTTTTCCATTGCATTCAGACTGTTTTGCACAACGCTCTCGATACCGATCATCACTGTCTGACATCCTGCTTCTCTCATTAACGCAAGCAATTCCTTATCCCTTCCCAGATTAATTGATGACTGGCAATACCAGTCGGAAATTTTAAGCGGGATTAAGGCATTAAATAATTTTCTCGCATGATTTTTATTACCGATCAGATTATCATCGGCAAAAAGTAATGTCTTGGGTAATTTTAGATCATACCCCATAACATTTAATTTATAGAAAGGAGTCAATGCTTCGATCTCCTTCAATACTTGCTCAATTTTTTTAAGTCTGAATTCTTTACCTGAAAAAGCCTTCACTGTGCAAAACTCGCAATCAAACGGGCAACCTCTTGTGGTTTGTACTTGGTTGATGACGTACCTGTCACCCTTCAGTAAATCGTGACGAGGGACGGGAACGTCATCCAAATTCGGATAACGATCAAAACGGTAAAACCTTTCCATCGATCCATTCTTAAAATCATCCAGAACCTGGGTCCAGGAGTATTCAGCTTCACCTATCACAACACTATCCGCATGTTTTATCGCTTCTTCCGGCAGAACAGATGCGTGAATTCCACCCATAACAACAGTAACTCCTCTTTCCCTGAATTCATCAGCAATCTCATAAGCTCTTTTTATGCTTGGTGTCATTGCTCCTATGCCGACAAGATCTACCTTTTCGTCAAAATCTATCTCTTCAACTTTTTCATCGACGATAGTTGTTTCAACATCTTCTGGCGATAAACCGGCAATTGTAGGTAAGGAAAGTGGAATCAGGCTTGTTTGACCAAGCACTCTTTTTTCGAAGTTAAAATCCCAAAAATCTCCCTTGGCATTTTTACCTCTGCTCGGATTAACTAATAGTAATCTCATAGACAAAAAAATTTTTATGGATAAGAGAATCTAATAAAATTAAGGATATTATAACAATGAAAATTTGAGATATGAAACCAGTAGAATGTGAAGATTAAGCCTTAATTTTTCCATTGAGATAAGGTTTCAAATATTTCCCTGTCCAGGATTGTTCAACTTTTACGATTTCTTCAGGAGTCCCAATCGCAACAATCTGTCCACCTTTTTCACCTGCTTCGGGCCCAAGATCGATAATATGATCGGCACATTTAATAACATCAAGATTATGCTCGATAATAACTACCGAGTTGTTTCGTTCAATAAGTAAACGAAAACAATTTAGCAGTTTTGAAATATCATCAAAATGTAAACCTGTTGTCGGCTCATCAAATATGAACAAAGTATGTTTTTTATCTCTTTGTACGGAAAGATGAGCTGCAAGTTTAACACGCTGTGCTTCACCACCAGAGAGTGTGTTCGAAGGCTGACCAAGCTTGATGTAACCCAATCCTACATCGGACAGAACCTGTAAATATTTTACAATCTTATCATTGCCTTTGAAAAATACCAATGCTTCATCTACTGTCATTTCCAGCACTTCAACAAGATTTTTACCACGATAAGTTATTTCTCTTGTTTCTTTCTTGAATCTTGTACCACCACAATCATCACAGGTAAGATAAAGGTCGGCAAGGAATTGCATCTCAACTTTTATATATCCATCGCCCGAACAAGTTTCACATCTTCCACCCGGAACATTAAAAGAAAAATATCCCGGTTTATATCCTCTTGCTTTAGCCTGATGTGTTGAGGCAAATAATTCACGAATATGTTCAAAAGCTTTTACATAACTAATTGGATTTGAACGCGGAGATTTTCCAATTGGCGATTGATCCACAATTTCTATCTCGTCTATGAACTGAATGCCTCTTATATCATTATACCTCCCGATATGCTGAGGAGCCATTCCAAAATTTTTAGCAATGCCGGAATAAAGAATATCGTGAATCAAAGTGCTCTTACCGGAACCGCTTACACCTGCAATTACAACAAATTTATTTAAAGGTATTTCAACATTTAGATTTTGTAAATTATTTTCTCTCGCTCCAATAATTTCAATGCTTTTTGTTTTTGATTTATTTCTTTTAGCAGGTAAAGGAATAGTAACTTTACCAGAAAGATATTTTCCGGTTAGTGAATTCTTATTACTTTTTATTTCATCAACCGTACCCGAAACAACTATGTTCCCACCATTGCTGCCAGCTCTCGGTCCCATATCAAAAATCAAATCAGATTCGGTCATCATTTCAGGATCGTGCTCAACTACTAAAACCGTGTTGCCGATATCTCTTAAATTTTTCAACAATTTTATAAGTTTTGAATTATCCCGAGGATGAAGTCCGATTGTTGGCTCATCGAGTACATATAGTGTTCCAACTAAAGATGAACCTATTGAGGTTGCCAGGTTAATCCTTTGTGTTTCTCCGCCGGAAAGAGTGCTGCTTATCCTGTCCATCGTAAGATAACCGATACCAACATTATTAAGAAAGGTAAGTCGTTTTATTATTTCTTTCAGAATTCTTTCGGCTATAAGCTGTTCGTATTCGGTTAATTCCAAATTTTCAAAAAACTCAAGAGATTTTTCAATAGGCAGACGAACAACATCGTCAATCGATTTATTATTTATTTTAACCTGCAGTGCTTCTCTTCTTAAACGCGAACCCTTGCATGCTGTACAAGTTGTGTACGCTCTGTATCGGCTAAGCAGAACGCGTATGTGCATTTTGTAAGTTTTTGATTCTAGCTCTTCAAAAAATTTGTCTATTCCTTTATAACGTCCAAATCCTTTCCTGATCAGCTTAACATTCTCTTCCGAAAGTTTTCTAAAAGGAATATGCAACGGGATGTTATAAGTTTTTGCATTTTGTATAAGTGCCCGGAGATTAGAACTATACTTGGTGGATCTGAAAGGGGCAATTGCACCATCCATTATGCTCAGGTTGGGATCAGGAACAACGAGATTCATATCAATTCCGATTATCTTACTGAATCCCTGGCAAACCGGGCAGGCACCAAATGGATTATTGAAAGAAAAGAATCTCGGTTCGGGTTCTTCGTATCTTATCCCGCAACATTCATAGTACTTGTTGAACTCTTTTACCCCGTTGTTTTCTGCATTAATTAAGACGAGTCTTTCTTCACCTTCCTTAAAAGTGACTTCAAAAGAGTCGGATAATTTTTCTCTTACTTTTCCTTTGGGAACTTTTAGTCTTTCTAAAACTATGTTTATTCCTTTTTTTTCCTTGGGAAGAAATATTTCTTCGTTGAGATCAATTAGCTTGCTTTTATAAAAAACTCTGAAGAATCCCCGTTTCTTTATCAAATCAATTTCTTCTTTAACCGAATGACCTTCGTGTTCATATAAAGGAAATCCCAAGTAAAATTTTGCTCCGTCGGGTTGAGTTTCCAGCCAATCAGAAACAGTTCCTGTATCATCTTTCTTTACAACCTTGCCGCATTCAAAGCAAATCGTTTTTCCTATCCTTGCCCACAAAAGACGAAGATAATCATAAATCTCCGTTGTCGTTCCAACTGTTGAACGTGAATTACGAGATCCTTTCTTCTGTTCAATTGCAACGGCAGGGCTAATTCCCTGGATGAAATCAACATCCGGTTTATTCATCCTTTCAAGAAACTGCCTTGCATAAGACGAAAGACTTTCCACATATCTTCTCTGTCCCTCAGCGTAAATTGTATCGAAAACAAGAGAAGATTTGCCGCTACCACTTACACCGGTAAAAACAACCAGCTTGTTTCGCGGAATCTCAAAGCTGAGATTTTTCAGGTTGTGTTCACGCGCGCCTTTAACTATGATTTTCTTATTATTGTTATTTACTTTCCGTTGGGGCATTCTTTTTAATTTTAAAAAAACAAAAATTGATCAAAACCGATTCTCAAATTTCCGAATCTTTAATTTAAGAAATTATCTTGTAATGAAGTGTTTATAAATCAGGTAGTATAGATGATTGTTTAATGCTTATCAAAAGAATAATCTTTTACTACTTAATAAGACTACTTAACAATAGATATTGCCATCCCGTCGTACGCTTTCTTCCCAACCTGCTGAATGATAGAAGTGATAACCTTGTCGTTTTTCGATAACATTTCGTTGTATTTTTTTGCCCCGATAACCATTTCATCTGAACTGTTTTCTTCGAGGATTTTTCCCTCACGAATTACGTTATCAGCAATAATAACTGTTCCTTTCTTTGCAAGTTTTAATGCATAATCAAAATAAGAAACATACTGAGTTTTTTCTGCATCGATAAAAATCAGATTGGCAGAGATTTTATCTTTTACTAATTTAGGAAGGATTTTCAAAGCATCTCCGACTAAGATTTCTACTTTATCTGATAATCCAGCTCGTGCAATATTTTCTTTAGCAACTTCAGCATGTTTCGGTTCCAGCTCGATCGAAGTAAGTTTACCTTTTTCATCCAGAGCTCGTGCTAACCAAATTGTACTGTAACCACCAAGTGCTCCTATTTCTATAATCCGTTTTGCGTTGCATATTTTAGCTAAAAGAAATAAAAATTGTCCCTGGTTTGCAGAGACTGAGATTTCCGGCATTTCATTTTCTTTAATAGATTTTCTCGCCCTTTTTAAGACATTATCTTCAAGAGAAAATAAATTAATTAAGTAATCGTCAACTTTTGGAAAAATATTTTCATCCATAACCGCTCTAATAAATTGAATAATATTTAGAATCTAAGTAATAAAAAAGTGATTTGAATATAATAACCGGATATATGCTTTCGTTAATTTTTTTAAGAAAATCCAATCCCCTGTTGGATTTTCTACAGGCTCAGTTTAGCTTGTTATACTCTTCAATTGCCTGTTTCTCAACCTCGCTTTTCATTTCCTGAGGCAGGATAACATTATCATAATACTTGCCATCCTTGCCTTTATCGTTGGGAGCGGAAACAAATAATCCGTTGGCACCATTCACAATCCGGAAGCCTTTGATGATAATTCCATCATTTGTCTGGATATCGAAGAAAGCTGCGGTTTTTCCACCGGAATCGTTTTTTAGCGGGTTGATACGAATGATTTTCATTGGTGTTCCTCCAATTAGTTAATGAAATGATTCGAGAGACAATTTATGGTATTTTGGTTTTTATGTCAAATTTTTTAACCAATAAAAAATTATTGTTGATTTTCGTCTAAGGATTTCAATTCATTGATCTTGTCTTCAAGAATCTGAATCTTTTCATTCAACTCTTTTGTTTTTTTATCGATATCATTTTCGTATTGCGGTGCATCCCAGTAACCTCGGTCCTCAAAGTAGCTCTTGAATAACCAGTTATGTTTTAGCGCTTCCATATTTTCGTTTAATTTACCTGCTGCAAGCTTTCCTTCACGTGTAATATCCCTGATATCATTAATGATTGCAGTTATTGTAGTATCATCCGAATTTCCTTCTGCGAGCAGAGAACCCAGGGCACCTTTTCCTTCCTTCACATTTACAATAACAGAATCAATATTTTCAACTGTCCTATTAATTTTGGTAACGGCTTCGTTCAAACCACCGCCCAGATTCTCGAAAACTGCAACAACATTGCGCAAATCGGAAGTAATCGAGTCCAGGCTAATACTTGCTGATTTTGTTAATCCGGTTGCTGTATAATAAAGCGCATCGTCATTAAGTATTTTTCCTAAAGTGCCCTCTCCCCTGTTTATTTTAGACACAATCTCTGAAAGATTTTGTGTCATCTCTTTTGTGTAAGACATAATTCCCTGAGTCTCTTCAATTACATCTGCAAAGCTGACAGGTTCTTTTGCCAGGATTGTTCCTCCATCTTCAACATGTTCTGCCTCGCTTTCCTTGATGTACAAAGCAACAAACTTATAACCTACAAGTCCCTCAGTTTCAATTCCTGCTTCCGTATCTTTTCTAATAAACCTAGCTACATCTCTAAGAAGTCTCATAGAAACTTCAATTGTGCTTGCCTGGTCACCGATAATACGAATTGATTTCACCGCACCTACATCAACACCACTTAGTCTTACAGGTGCACCATCTCTAAGCCCTTCAACGTTTTGAAAATATGCTTTAACAGTGAAAGTAGATTTAAATAATGCCTCTTTATTACCAAGCACAAATATCCCGACAATAAGCAACACACTGCCGAGAAAAATAAAAATTCCAAGTTTTGCGCCACTTAAATTTTTAGCCA